>JAALOO010000458.1_pt1 | contig 36759 bp, 26 predicted proteins | sample 7257641 | NCBI WGS metagenome assembly JAALOO01 (sample SAMN14085613, study PRJNA598686) | mite metagenome | biome: ENVO:01001000; feature: ENVO:01001002; material: ENVO:01001226; isolation source: single female mite from University of Michigan culture on fish food culture... ...
TCTCTCTCTCTCTCTCTCTCTCTCTCTCTCTCTCTCTCTCTCTCTCTCTCTCGATGTGTTTCTGCTGCTTAAATTCAATGCAATAGATGGTGATGATCATGATGATGATTATGACTGAGACTGAAATTGTACGCATTTGTGTGTACATCTGTTGTCTCCTCCTTGAGCAGTACTGCAGCCAAAGCGCTCACCAACTGCCACTTGTTGCTTGTTTGCTTTTTCCGTTTTGATGCAAGTTGCTGTTTTGTGGTCAGTGTGTACTTTTTAATAATTGTTTTCAGCCAGTGTACTGACTCACAAAGCTGTCTGATCAGTCTGAGCGTTTGACTCGATCAACTGGTGCCGCTGTTGTTGCTGTGGTAGTGGTGGTGGTGGCCATCTGTGTGTAGTGCAGTCTGATTTATTGTCCATTCAACAAACGCACTGTCATCATCATTGCCGCCACTTGGTGATCACCCTTTGACTCTTGACAGAGAGTTTTAGTGGCGCCCAAGAAACACTACAAGACACTGCTGGTAATTAGTCAGTGGTACAGTTGCTGCTCTCAACAAGGCAGTAACCGGAGATCACAAGCGGTGGAGCAAAATCAATCGCCTCAGTCTTTAGTCAAACAGCAGCAGCAGCAGTATTTGTCGTCAGTCTAGCGCCCGTTCGATATCTGCAGTGAGTGCTCCCCCTCTCTCCCTCATTGCTCCAATGAGTACAGCAATGATGATGATGGCTACTACTACTACCACTACTACAACTACTGCGACAACAACAACAGCTACTTCTGCCGAGAATCAGATTCGGTAGATTGATTAAGCGTAAAAATGGGCCCTTTGTTTTGAGTGCTGGCAGTGCTGTAGTGTGTTCGCCACCACTAGTTAATGTTCCACTTGATAAATCTCTATGAGCGCGCAGTGTCTCTCTGTATTATCCGAGCGACTCTAATTGTCGACAGCAGCATGGCAGCATCGACAATTGCTTGCTGTCTCTGCCTGACGATTGATATAGCAACAGCACTTTGTCGTGCTCCCCTTTCCCCCTCTCTTTCTCAATTAGCCGCCTCTTAATATAATGCGGGAGGGAGAGAGAGGTGAACTGAGTTTTCAGTAATGCACTCTGGCAGCGCGTAATTATTGCCTCGATCTATGCAAATCGCTTTGATATCTGCCACTGGTGTGCTGTGTTTTGCACTGCTGTCCCAAAGTGGCTGCACTGGCAATCAACACATACTGCGCCAGCCAGGTACAATTTAAAATAAGAGACCTTTTTTGTCTACTGCATTACTGCCAATGTTTTTGCCAGTTTTTACTACCACTACCACTACTGTCTTTGTTCTCGACTACAAATTATTGAGTTGTAGAGTCTGGGATATTAAAAATTGATTTATTTCACTGCAGAGTTGCCAGCACACACATACACACACACTCACAATGTTAATTAATCAAGCACAGGGGAGAGCATGAGCGAGAGACAATTGCCTGCCGTCAGTCAGCTGAAGTGGCTGTTCGTCACAGTCAGTGTCATTACTGAATAGGAAACGAAGCGGACAGCAGCAGCAGCAACAATAGAAGAGAATAGATATACGCTTATTATTATAAATAGCTTAATGCATTGGAGCAATGCGAGCAATATGCAGTGATAGCTGACTCTGCCAGGAGTAGTGCTGCAATGATAATTATCGAAGCGGCGCACTGCTGCTGCTGTTGCTGCCGCCGTTTCCTCGTAATGAGCGACGACGATCACTATCAACGACTGATCGGCGACGGACGGACGACACATAGACTGAATTGAGCTGAAGTTGCTGTCAGAAAGACTGAGCTCAGTGATGGCGGTGATGGTGGTGATGGTGCTCAAGTAGTTAATGCTGGGCGCGCGCAATTAAATCGATTCCACTTTACTTGCAACAGATGTCTTCTCGGTTCGAGGCAACAAGAGAGGCTACATGAGCCGACACTGGTGTCACCAGCACCGAATGGAGTGTGCTGCTGTTTCACAAGCCAATGCACAATTCATTAGAAAGACTGACTGCTGAATTAGTGCGAAGGGAAGAGTGCGCAGTGCTGGCTGGCACCTAAGTGCGCTCATTTTGATATGCCCAAGTGCTGTTTTCCTGTTGATCGATATACTCTGCCTTGTTCATTCAACCTAATGCCTGTGATATGTGGTGGGTGGTGGTATTGCAGAGAGAATTCACGGAAATGGTTTTCGAGGCACAGTTTTTGACTCTGGCCTTCACTGTTGACTGCACGTGCTGGCCCCTCTTTTCAGTGGAAATCTCACATGATCTCACTGGTCAAGACGGTGAGAGATGGATTTTCGCTTTTACAATGGCCGATTTATCTGCGGCGTCTTGTCCACTGAGCTGTCTCAGTAGTGGTGTACAGTGGTGTGCTTGCGTTCAGCATCATTAATCTCAATCGAAAGTTTGTGTGTGCATGATGGGCAAGCATCGAGAAGGTTTAGCTGACATTGAGACGTCGCTTCTGCTGATGCTGCTGTTGCTGGCAAAGCGCTCCGACTCAAGCTGTTGTCTCTGTGTGGTTCACACAGTTCACTTGAAAGCGCTCAGTTCAGCTCAGTTGTGCTTGACGTACATGTGTAAATTGTATTTATGAGAGCAGCAATCTGCTGGACACATGTCGCTGTAGCTCTTTAAACTTTTTCTTCTTCTTCTTCTTCTTATCCTGCTCCTGATGCTGCAGCCGAATGTTGTCGATCTTTAGGCCCTTCTGTGGCAGAATTTCCTGTGCGTGACAGTTCTCTCAGCTCAGCTCAGTCTCTCTCTTTCTAACTTTTCTTCCTGAGTTAGCAACCGCAGCAACTAGCACCACCGTTTGTTGGCCCTCGACCAGTTGACAGCGAGACGCGTGTCTGGCGCTTGCTCTCTCTCCCACTTTGCCGCACTTTGAGCGTGTGTCGTCGACTTATGATAATCACGCCTAGCGATTATGTCCGCCATTGACGCTTGAATCTAATTAGACTACGAGGGAAGAGTGGAGATGGGCGCAATTGGATGAGTGAGTCGCTGAATGAGTAGGAGAGAGAGAGAGAGAGAATGTCACAGCAGTGGATTGCAGGAGAGAGGCAGCAATTGAACCGAAGATTGAACAGCGACGTGCTCAATGGCTTCTTCTGCAGAGCTTGCTGACATTATCTCCCTATTGGGTGCCATCTCTGATGATCACAGAAAACACAGTGGCAGCAGAAGTGTCTTTGGCGCTGAACGATGTGCAAATTGTGAATTAATTACCATCAGCCAGGCAACAGTAACCTGCTGCTGCTTTCTGGGCTACCTGACTGCGTGTCTGTCTCTGTCATCTCTTCTGCGCACTGATGCAGGTGACACTGTGCTAGGTAGTGCTCACTGATTTGCCCGTATCAGCCCGTCCTGCTTCTGTTGGCCTGCAGTGCCATCACCATTACTACCACCACCACCATCAATTGAGTCCTCCATCTTCATTGGAGCATTCGATTGCTGATCGAACAGTGTTGCTGTGGTGCTGTATAGAGTCAGTGGGAGTCTATAATCATAATAACGGTGACATGTGTGAGAGCGGGAGAGACGAGCTATACACTGCTGAATGAAAGAGGAAGCCAATTGGGCGCAACTTGAAGGCGGTTGTTGCAGGATGACGCTCTATTTCAGTGCAATTAATATGTGACAGCGTAATTTATTTTTTCTTTTTTTCTTTTCCCTCCCATTTAGCTTTACGAAATTAATGACGACCCAAAAAGGAAACCATTTTTGGACGAACTTTTCAGCTTCATGCAAAAAAGAGGTATGTACTGAACTTTTTTGGTGTTGTTTTTCTGAGTTTTTTGCTTATTGGATCTTTTGAGGCTGTTTCCTCGGTGTTTACCACTCTACGGTAGTAGTTGAGAATGGCAGAAGGGAAGGAAGCATTTTGCGGGTTCTTTTGAGAGTTTACTTTCAAAACTACCGCTTGCGCGCGTACTCGAACGTGTCTCAACTTCTACTGCAGCCAGAGCTACTGCTTCTGCTGCTGTCCAGTGAGTATGCAGATACAGTCCGGACAGCAGATGTGGCGAATAAATTAGGATTGACAATGGGCAATGCATACCAATTAGTTAGTTGGTTGACTGCGGTCTGGCGGCTTCATTTGGCTGAATTTGTCTGCCGCCAAATGCGGAGCAATTTGCTCTCTGGTACACAAGGGCTGACGGTGGTGCTGACCGAGAACACCACTACGGACACGTCCATCAGCATCGATCTGACCGACTATGGTGACACGGCCTGCTGCTGCTGCTGCTGTTCTTTCCACTTCCCCTGACATGGCTGTAATTTATCGACATCGACAGTGGAGGACAACAACGACGACGACACGAGACACTCCATTAGCAGCAATACACTGTGTACATTTGTATGTAGCTGACGGTGTGTGATTCAATTGAGCTTCTCTCTTTGATGACGGTGCCAAGTGTCTTACGAGGAAGAAGTCGCCTCGCAGTCACCACCACTACCACCATTTTCAACTCTTCAGCTCTGAAGTGGCAGTTCTGACGCAATCCTCCGAAGTTCGAGGCCTCGATCTTCGTTGAAGGCGGCGGCGGCACTCTTTTTATGCTTTCTTTGAGACCTCTTTCTTTTCTGTCACTGCTAATGTGTGAACCGATGTGTCTTCTTGCGATTTGTAATGATCGAGCTCACATAACACGGCTGATTTTGAGCAGCAGCCGATTAAGTAGGACGATAAGCAGTGGTGATGATCGGCAGTGTTTGTGATGGCGGTGGTGGTGGTGGACTTCTTGCTGCCCCTGCTTCTTCTGCCGCCGTCTCGTCGCCTGGTGCCTCTTTGGGGGACTCTGTGGCGCAATGCAGATTGACTGCTGCAGCTCCTTTAACTTTAGCCATTTCCTCTGTTGCCTTCACTTTTGCTCGATTTATTATACCAAATGGTACCACCACCACTACCAGTGTAATAGTAGTGCATTAAAACAATTGCACTTTTGAAAAAGTGTGGGACCCTTTTGTGTGTGTGCGTGAGTGTGCGTGCTTTTCGGAGAAACCAAAATGAAAAAGTCCTAGTTTGCTTGATTGCTGGTGTTTGCTGTTGGCAGCCGAAGCAGCCCATTATGGCCGAATTGTTGCATCTGTTGGTCTCTTGGATGGTCTCACATTCACTTGCACTGCAGCTAACTGACTTCTTGATCAACACTTAATCGCACTTTTCAGTCAGTTTGAGCGGAGAGTTGCAACAACTCACTCTGTGTGCTCTCTTTCTCCTTGGCAGCAACAGCAGGGCACAATTAAAAGACCTTGATTCGTGGAAAGGCAGCTAAATTTATTTTATTGTCTCTAGTGGTGGTGGTGCTGGTGGTGTAGTGCTGTGTTTTGCGCGAGCTTAATGTCGAATGGTGAACGGGAGAATAAGAGAGATGAAATGAGGGAGAACGCAGAGGGCTTTCTCGGCGAATACTACTCTCTCCCTCATTTCATCTGAGCCGATCGGTATAGCTCAAATATCGAAGAAGAGGACCACCACCGATACTACTACGACCAGCAAAAACAGCAGCAGCAGGCAAAGCAGCGCCGTGCCAGATACTCTCTGTCTGATACTGATGGCCACATTGATTCTCCTTCTTCCACATCAGACTGCAGTCGCCACATTTGGCGAACGCCTATAAATTAGCCGCTCGATGGGCTTACGTTCTCTCTTTCTCCCTCACATCCAGCGCTCTAATGGATCGCTAATTTGTGCAGTGGACTTCAATGATGTGTAGTAGTGGTGGTCTGGCTGCTGCTGTTCTGATCAGCAGTGCATTTGCTCTAGCAGTCTGTTGATGGCGTCACCGAGTAAGTGGTATCACCTCGCTCCTATCCTTTTCTCTCATGTGACGACATTCTCATTCTCGAGTAGTTTGTTGTAGTAGTAGTAGTAACCATTTGACCAGTTGCTGATGGTGGTGGTGGTGGTGGTGGTGGCAATTAGCGGTGTCCCGATTGAGTGACTGACTGAGTGGCTGCAGAGGAATCGATTGAAGAGAGGGAAAGAGGTGCACTCTATGGCACAGTGTGGACGAACACCGCCCGGAATGCAAACATTTGCCAGGTTGTGTGTGTGTGTGCTGTCGGCGTTTGGCTGAGGCCACTGAGGCTCTGATGAAACCTGCCGAGTGCTGCTGCTGCTGCTGCCGCTGATTCACTCTGTTCCGCGACAGAGCTCTCTTCATTTGATAGCCCTTCTCGCTCACACTTTATTTCTGCCATTGCCACTAGGCTATAATTTGCCAGAGTGACATATGTGTAAAAGAGTGGTATAAAAATTCAATTATTATTAAACTGGACAGACTGTGTGTGAGGGGTGAATCGACTGAGAATGAGCTGGGGCAATCTGACGACTCTCCTGGCGAGGACGACGACGACAACCCGGCGCCGTTCAATTTCATCAGGAGAGCGAGAGTATATTCATAAGCGTCGCTCTGTAGGCTTAATTAATGCGGCCCTTTGGCAGGCACTGAGCGAGCACTACAGGCAGCTAAACCCATTATTAGTGACCGGGGCTGCTGCTGCTGCTGTTGTTGTTGTTGTTGCCGCAACTCGGGCCCCTCTGCTGATCAGAGCTCGCCCTTTGTCTTTGCAAAGACAAGGACGGTGAGTGTTGCAGAGGCAGCAGCAGCAGCAGTGTTGACCACTCGATAGATTTGTGGCCATTCATTGGCACTCATTGGCTGCTGACCACCACTGCGGGCCCCAAATGCACTTTCAGTGGCCCCGTCGGTCCTCGTCGTCGTCTTCATTTGATCTTAATTTGGCCTTTGCCTCGATTTATTTGTAGACGCAGAATGAGGGAATGAGAGATTCCTCTCTCTCTCACTTTCTTCCTACAAAGGGGTAATTGTGTCTGAGAGAAAGAGATTGTCGATTGCTGCTGCTTCTCCAATCTAATTGCCGCCAAAGCGCGATTACCACTGCTGAGAATCTGACTCGTGCGCGAGCACACTACCACTGCTGCCATTTCAGTGTGCCTCCTTCAAATGCCTGCACATGTGTCTTGAACACTCATTCACTCACTCACTTATTCACTCGCTCATTTGCCTCGATGGCCTTGGATTGGCAGATAAATAGGCGATATTATATTTGGCCAGTGCAAATAAGAGTCGGAACGACAACGACTCTGATGGCGGTGGTGGTGGTGGTGTGTGCTATGTGCAGTGCTGCCCGGCACAGAGGTTTTCTCGCTTTTGCTCTCTCGCCCTCTCTCTCTCCCACTCTCTTCATTGGACAAGCAGCGCCAGATGAGTGATAAACATGAGGACACAGATTAAACACAGACCCTGGCACATTTGTGACACCAACCAACCAACTGACTGACTGGACTGTGCAGTGCTGTGGGCACTTCACTTTACATGCTCTCGGGGCTGCCAGGGACGGCTTGCTTGTCAACTGGTGCCGGGGTGAGAGACTGTCTGAGTGCGCTGTGTTCAACAGGAGAAAAGTCAGCTAGCCGGTGGTCGATTTGATTTGCTGCATTTCTCCATCGACGATGGTTGTGGAGTAGTGCTAAGCCACCGCTGCTAAGCCATCGATTTGGTTGTCTGATCTTTTTGACCATTTCACTCTATTTGCTTCTTCTGCTCTTTTTCATTTTGCCGATTTGTCTGAAAGTGTGCTGTCAATCCACCCATCTGAATGCTTGTCCTCCTCCTCTTCTTCTTACTCTTTGCACCACTGATCAGTGGTGCATTAATGCCTGCTTGTGTGCTTCAATTCCAAGAAATGCCATCCGATCGAGAAAAAAAAGATGAGAAAAAGTGGTCTCGAATGGCAGACCAAAGTGAACAGAGTAATGTTGAACTGTTATAATTTATTATGCAAAAGGAGGGGATGGTAGAGCTCAAATGAGAGAGACTGAGAAAGATAGAATGCACCCAAAGTGCAAATAAATAATCATTGGCCATTGTCTGTGTTTGTGTGTGCTCGGTGTGATTGGACAGGAAATGAATATTCGCGGTGTGCTGTTTGTTGTCGAAGTGAGTGTGTGTGTGTGTGTGTATGTGTGTGCTATCGGACTGTGCTTCAATCTTCTTAGCGCTAGTGTTGGTGGTCCTGTTCGTTGTGGTGATGTTGATGATGGCGATGGTGACCTTCTTTGAGAGGAAAGGAAAATGTGGCTAAATGGCTAGTCGATGCAGCAGCAGCAGCAGCAGCGGTGCCCTGACTTATCATCAAATCATTTGACTTGAGAGTGTCTCGAGGTGGCGGTAGAGGTGGTGGCAGTGGTGCCTCGTCTCGGTTCACTACCTCTTTCTCTCTTTCTCCTTTTGGACGGCTTTTATTTCAATTAAAACGCTCCTTGAGCCCTTAATTTGCATTGTGCAGAGTTGTAGTGCTGTAGTAGTGTGGTAGTGACTCACAAAGTTCGACCAATTACGTTAATTGGCAGCAGCAGTGGTGGACGGGTGCTGCTGTTTCAGCTCTGCAGACCAGCAACTTCAATGCAAAACTGGCTGTTCTTAATCTAATTAGAGGCAATTTTGATTTACGCGTTTAGGCATTTAATTAATTGGACACAGACATATGCACTTGAATGCTATTCCATTGCACTCCTACACTTTACTGACACTTGACTGCAACTTTACTTTACTTCTCTCTTCCCTAGGCACTCCAATCAATCGCATTCCCATCATGGCAAAGCAGGTGCTGGATCTCTTTGAGCTCTACCAACTGGTGGTCGCCCGTGGCGGTCTAGTCGAGGTGATCAACAAGAAGATTTGGCGTGAGATCACCAAGGGCCTCAATCTGCCCTCCTCCATCACCAGCGCCGCCTTCACCTTGCGCACGCAGTAAGTGAAGTGAACTGTGTGTGCACAGTTTGAACAGTGCACAGGCGAGTTCTAATGTACACGATTACTCACATCTTTTCCTTCCTTCCTCTCTCCCTCAGATACATGAAGTACCTCTACGTGTACGAATGCGAAAAGGAAAAGCTCAGCTCACCGGAGGAGCTGCAGATGGCCATTGATGGCAACCGAAGGGAGGGACGTCGCTCCAGCTACGGACAGTACCCGGAAATTAGCAGCTCACCGCCGCCGGCGTCATTGCTCAGTGCTGCTGTTGCAGGAGGTGTTGGTGGTGGTGGTGCTGGTGGTGGCGGTGGTGGTGGTGGTAATAGGGGCGTCAATAACCAGGCTGCCGCAGCGGCTGCTCTTTTTGCCGGCGCCAATGGCTTTCACGGAGCGGCGGCTGGCGTCAACGCCGCACTGAGCTTAGTCTCTGGACGATCACAGAACCACCTGAACAGTCACCACCTGAACAGCCACCACCACCACTCACTGCTGCACAGCCAGATGCTCAATGGACACCACAGCAACTCGCAGGGCCACTCTTCAGGTACTCATTCAGTTACTTCCCTTTTGACCCGTCTTTTGCTAACCATATTGTTTGTATCCAATTCAGGCGACGAAGACAACGGCAGCGTCTCCTCGAACCCCTCCTCTTCCTATCCCCCGCTGAATCTCCTCACCCAGACCTCCTCCAGTCAACACGAGGCTCTCAATCTGGAGGTGAATCCGCGCAGCTCAAATGACTCCATGAAGAGCTCCTCAGGTGGCGGTGAACACCCTCGTGGCACCCGGCGAACACTGAACCACGGGCACCCGCTGGACCAGCTGACGCCGGAAAAGCGGTTCTGTGAGGAGGTAAAAGTAAGACTTTGCTTACTTTCTTTTTGTGCTAATATAAAACCTTTTTCTTCTTCCCTTCACAGCCGTCCTTTAACCCGCAAAACTTTCTCATGAATGCCAGCTTTCCGAGCACTCACATGAAGATTAGCAGTAAAGGTAGGAAAAATTGAGCTGTAAAAAGGCATTTGCTTTAAATTATGATTAACAAAAACGGTTTTTATTTACCAGACGGAAAAACGCTGGAAGGACAGCTCACTGTAAGCATGGAGATCAACGGTATTCTCTACCATGGTATTCTCTTTGCGCAGACAAATCGCAACAAGATGGAGTAAAAACCTGCGCTTTCCTTTTTAACTGTTATCATCAGCATCTCTTCTCAATTATTTTCACCCTCGATTCTCGCTCACGTGTATCATTCTTTTACCTTTTTTTCTTATTCTTCATTGTTGCTCCCTCCTTCCCCGCTCTGTTGCTCATCCTTTCACCGAGACACGAATTTTCTACACACACACTGAAACACATCACTTTCTCCATCATCATCATCACCAGCACCACTACCACCGCCAGAACTACCAAAGCCTGACCAATCATTTCCAAGTTGATAATGATATTCCCTGATGTATTACTGATGATTTTGAATGCAGCTGTCTCCTCTGCGTTCATTTCTTCCGTGGCACCGACTCTACGACACACATCACTACGACACACACACACACAAACAATGCACATTCTCATTAAAATACACACACACACATACAAATACATTTTTAATATATTCTTTTATTACACACACATACACACTTTATTGTGCCTTTTACATCGCTTTTGGTCTTTTTGAAAAACGACATTGCAAAGAACTTTCTTTAAAGATTGAACTTCTCAATTTGCACTCTATACATCCAAATTCTTTTCTCCACTCTTTCGATCTTCATCTCTTTATCTACTTAAACCACCATTACTTCTGCTTCCAGTCAACGCTAAAGTGAAAAAGATAATGCTAAACGTGAATGCCCAACAAACCGTGTGGCAATAGCAATTCCCAGTCTGACAACAGTTGGAATTCATCCTACACTAATATATAAAAAAAATTGTAATATTACTGTTATCAAAGAATGAATAACAAGTTCCTAAATGATATAACACTATTCACAAATTGATTTTATCGGTTAAATAAAAAAAGTTTATTTAATTCATCAATGAATCACTTTGCTTTGCTTTCGACAATTCACAGAGACAAAGGGGCGCTTCGGGTTGAGCTTGCACAATGCACGGGTGGCAAGGAAAGAAGTTGTAAGGCAGTTTGAAGATTGCCGGGTAAAAGAGGGTGAATCACAAGAGCCCTATCAACTTGTGATGATGAATTTGACCTCATTCCTCGTCAACATCATCAAGTAGCTCCTCGTCGGCAAACAGACTTTCATCCACCTTCACATCATCCGGCTCGTCGGCGTCAGGGAAGGAGAGATCAGAGTCGATCAGGTTCTTGTCCCTCATAAACATCTCTTTGCCGGTTAGCTTGGTTGGATCAACAGCCTTTGCTAGTTTGTTCTTCTCCGCCATTTCGGCGTCAAACTTTAACTTCCAACTAATGAAGGATTCCACGGTGACGCGAGTGCCTTCAAACTTTTTCCGCTCAGCCTCTTCCTGTTCCTTCTTCCGTCTCTCTTCGGCCTCTTTTCGCTCTAGCTTCTTGCGATCTTTAAGCAGGTTAAGCCATTCTTGTGACTTGCCAATCATCGTGAAAACCATAACAATGCCTAGGTTTTCAGGCACCATGTCGTTTAGCTCATCGAGAATCTCTATCTCGTCAATGTCTTCGAGATTGACTGAAGAGATAATTTCTATCTCTGGCCCGACATCAGGGTACGTTTTGGGAAATTTAAACTGTAGAGTCAGTTGGTCTAGAAGCAATGCAAATTAAAAGCTTGAAAGAAACAGAACTCCAATCTTACATTTATCTAAATCAGTGTCATCCTCCTGCTCTTCACTGACGATAGAGATGGCGAATCTGGGCAAACTTGTTTCACTGAATCCGTTGAACACTGCAATATTTTGGAAAAGAATTGATCAGTTTGGCGACAAAACAAACAAACAAATCACTGCAACTTACACTCATAATCATCCGCGTAGATTGCAGCCAGTGCTTCAAGCTCATCTTTTTGCTGTTCTTCGAAACTCATTTCATGTGTGATTAATTACTGATCTGCTCTTTTTCACCGAGAACAAGAATAAGATGAACTAATCAATGCTAGACATCAAAGTCACTTGTTTAGCACCGCATCTTCCCTCAACAAAATCCTCGAAAAAGCAGAAAAGCCTGCCACGACAAAATCGTCAAAATAGTCATTCCATTTGTACAAACACGTGCCCACGTGTTTTGGCTGCTGCTGCAGCTGAATTCTTTCTTGTTTTGATTTCTGCCCGTGTTTCAGCAGATTCAGTTTCTAGTTTTTACATTCTTTAATAGTTCTTCACCTGAACAGATGATAATTACCACCACCAACTTCATCGCTGAATAATGGGCATCACTAAGCAGTATCTACGATGGGTGCCTGGCAATCAGTTCGGCATCATAGCCTCACCGGCCGCCGGCGTCTGCATCATCCATCGATGGCCTGAGATGATCTCCACTGACCGAATTGCCGCCACCGCTGCCTGCGAGAATATCGCTTTCTGGGACCTGAAAACATGTGAACTGGTTGATAAGATTGGCACAAGTGAAGGAAGCGGCGATGGCGTTCGCAGTTTTCCCATCTCCACTCTTGCCTACAGCGCCGAGACCAACATCATCGCAAGTGGTCACGGGGATGGATCAGTCCGACTCTTTGACTGTCTCACCAAAGAGCTGAAAGTCGTTTTCTCTGGTCATAAAGGCTTCGTTACCAGCCTTGCCTTTGACGCGCCTGGGCTTCGAATTGCCTCTGCTGGGAAGGACACTGAAATCGTCATCTGGGATGTCACCTCCAGCGCCGGTCTCTTCCGCCTCAAAGGCCACAAAGGCCCAGTTAATCAGGTGCAGTTCATGACCGAGCACCCGTGGGTTCTGATCTCCGCCTCCAGTGACACCTTTATTAAATTCTGGGATCTGAACACACAACACTGCTTCAAAACGCTCAGTGGACACCGCAGCGAGGTGTGGAGCTTTGTGCTGCTGAAGGATGACACTCGCCTCATCTCTGGCGGATCTGATTCAGAGCTTAAGGTGTGGAAGGTGATCTTTGCCGAAGAGGATGAAGAACGATTTCAGGAGAAGGCGATTGAGTTAAAGAACAAGCGTCTTCAACAGTTGGAGCTTCTGGGAGAGGACGTTGACGCTGAGACGGCAGCTGATGACGCCGACTTTGAGAACGAGGCCGATAACTTTATCCTCGTTGAGCGATACGGAACTATTCTGCGGAAAAGCAGCGAAAAGGTGTCTAACATTACGGTGGATCAAAGTGAACGACTGCTAACTTGTCACGGCAAAGACCAGCACATTGAGTGCTTCAAATTGCGCACCGAGGAAGAGGTGAAGCAGAAGGTGAAGAATCGGCTGAAGAAGGAGCGCAAACGTCGTCATGGCGCCGATCAAACAGCCGAGGAGGAAGAGGAAGTGCTTGAAGAGACGGCGGTCACACTCTCGGATGAAATCGAAAAGCTAGAGTCCATTCGAGCGAGCTCCAAGGTGCGCTATGTGGACGTGAAGGCCGACAGGCACAGCAATGGCCTCTTCAAGATGGCCGTCCTGCTGGTGAACAATGCCCTGGAGATGCACCAGGCCACGCTGAGCACTCTGAAGAACAAGGTCGTCTTTAGCAGCGAACTGGCCTCCTCCATCGCCACGTACGGCCACCGAAGTGACGTGCGCACGGTGGCCATCAGCTCGGACAGCCACGCCATGGCCACTGCCAGCGCCGATTCGGTGAAGCTGTGGAACCGGTCCAGCTGCCGGTGCATTGCCACCATTCGCGACGGCCTAGAGTACCCGCTCTGTTCGGCCTTTGCGCCGGGCGACAAGCACCTGGTGGTGGGCACGAAGACGGGCAAACTGCAGGTGCTCAGTCTGACCAGTGCAACGGTTCAGTCGACGGTGGTCGCCTCGGAGTCAGGATCTGCCGTCTGGTCCATTGCCCTTCTGCCCAACCTGACGGGCATTGTCAGCGGATCGGAGGACAAGCAACTTACCTTTTGGGCCTTTGACCTGGTCACTGCGGCCGTCCCAGCAGAAGAGGGGGCTGAAGAGGGAAGCAGCAGTGGTGCCGGTGGTGGTGGTGGTCGACAGCTGACGCTGAACCAGGAGAACAGTTTTCAGATGGAGGACGGCATCATCGCGGTGCGCTGCTCGCCCAACGGAAAATTTGTGGCGGCGGCCCTGCTGGACAGCACCGTAAAGATCCACTTTGTAGACAGTGGCAAGTTCTTCCTCTCCCTGTACGGCCACAAGTTCCCCGTGCTGTGCATGGACATCAGCAGTGACAGCCATCTGATAGTGACCGGCTCCGCCGATAAGAACATCAAAATTTGGGGCATGGACTTTGGCGACTGCCACCGGTCGCTCTTTGCCCACGACGACAACATCACCTGTCTGGCCTTCATCCCCCGGACCCACCAGTTCTTCACCTGCAGCAAGGACCAGACGATTAAGATGTGGGACGCGGACGCCTTCGAGAAGATCACCACGCTGACGGAGGGCGCCCACCACGGGGAGATCTGGGCGATGGCCGTGGCGCCCAACGGCAAGTACCTCCTCTCGGCAAGCCACGACAAGACGATCCGTCTCTGGACAAAGACCAACGAGCCGCTCATTCTCGAGGAGGAGAAGGAGCTGGAACATGAGCGACAGTTTGAGAAGGACTTTGAGGATGAGCTCTCTGGGGCCCAGACGGTGGTGGCCGGCGAGTCGGCCGCCGAGAAGACGGAGACGGGGCTGGCGCAGAAGAAGACCTCGCGGACGATTCGCTCGGTGGAGCGGCTGATGGAGGCGCTGGACGTGTACGCGGAGGAGAGCGCCAAGCTGAAGCACCACGAGGAGGTGATGACCGCCTATGAGGCGATGAAGCGACAGGCAGCACTGAAGGGCACTGGCAGTGACCAGCTGCCCCCGGTGCCGGTTCGGGAGCCCGTCAACCCGCACCTGCTCGTCTACCAGACTGACTGTCCCCACCGGTTCATGCTGGAGGTGCTCACCCGACTGAAGTCGAACGAGGTGGAGGAGACGTTGCTAGAGCTCTCCTTCACCTACCTCACCCAGCTGCTGACCATCGCCCATGAGCTGCTGAAGCGGCGCTGGGAGGTGGAGCTGCTCTGTCGCATCGTCTGCTTCATTCTGCGCGTCAACTTCGGGCAGATCACCGCCACCCCTTCGCTGGTCGTCCTCGTCGACCGACTGCGCCTGCAGATGGCCCAGGCGATGGCCGAGATGACCGACCTGGTGGGCGTCAACGGCGCCGGCCTCCAGTACTACCAGGGCGTCTTTGAGGGTCGCGAGGATGTGTCGCTCTTTGCAGAGATGCTCCAGGAGTCGGCTGCCAGACGGAAGAAGAAGAAGAAGAAGGTGGGCCGGCTGTCGGCACCGGTGCTCACGTGGACCTAACGTGGGCAGTCATGTTTTCATTTTCATTGTACAGTTTTTGGTTTTTCATTCGTTTGAAATAAAGTAATCAATCGGTTCATCCATCGATTCGTTCTTTCTTGTGAACTCCTTGGCATTTGCTTTCGCGGCAGACGTTTCTTTTCGTTTCATACTGGAGTATATGAATGGGATCTTTTACAGTTTTGTTTTGTTTCTCGCCAAAAAACCGATTCTTCTTTTGTTGTGGACGTTTTCGGTTTCGGTTTTATTGACTACCGAAAGTTTTCTTTTCTTCACCAACTTTAAAGATGAATATTGACGATGTGCTCAAGTATACACCATCGCTTTCCGTTGCAGAGGAAGAGGAGTCTGATGAGCCAAGTGCTCCAAAGAGATCTAAGCTCGATGTCGGCGCTAGCACCTCAAGCCACCTTTCCTCTGCCGACATCGACAAGATCATTGAAGAAGCGGAAAAAGTTGATGTTAAAGAGGTGAATGAAGCGGATTTGAAGCGTCTGATTGGGCTCTTTGAAAGGCGACTGAATAAGAACCAGGAAATGCGCATCAAACATTCAGACAATCCGGCCAAATTTATGGATTCCGAACTGGAGTTGTTTGATACCATCATTCAGCTGCACTCTTTAACTACTTATCCATCACTGTATCATTTCTTCATTGAACAAAAAGCAGTTCCTAAGCTCCTCGGTTTGTTCTCCCACGAAAATACCGACCTCACAAAGCACGTCGCATCACTGATAATGAACTTGACAGACCTGGAGAACATTGAAGAAATGGACGATGTTTCCGAGCTAATGGAAGCTCTTTTTGAAAATCAAATTCTACAACAACTCGTTACCAATTTGGAGAGGTTAGATGAAAAGGTAGAGGAGGAATCGGAAGCAATTCACTACTCTCTAGGTGAGTTTGTCTAAAAACTGTTTATGCATCATTTTAAAACTTCATATTTTTAAAATTAAGGCATCATTGATAATCTGACCGAATACAAATCAGAACTGGGACCAGACGTCAAGCCACTCATTAGTTGGCTACTAAAGAAGCTGAAAATGAAACCTTTATATAACCAGAACAAGCAGCACGCTTCTGAAATACTTAACGTTTTACTGCAAAACGACAAAGAGAACCGACTTATTTTAGGTTCATTGAACGGAATCGACATTTTACTTCGAGTAGCTTCTGTAAGTAATTTAAACGTTTTCTACTTTTTTACTAATACAGTTTTCCAATCCACACAGTACTATAAAAAGCATGATCCTGCCAGTGAAGACGAAGAAGAATTTATGGCCAATGTCTTTAACTGCATCTGCTCAGCTGTACAGTCGTGCGACATGAATCGAGAGCTGTTCTACAAAGGGGAAGGCCTTGAGCTGATGAATTTAATACTGAAAGAGAAACGCCAAAAAGACTCAAAGACAGACGTCCGCCTGTTCGCCTTCAAGGTACTCAACCACAGCCTGAGCACGGAGAATCCTGATGAGCTCTTAGCAAAATCGAGTGACAAGTTTGTGGAGATTCTCGGACTTCGTGTGTTGATGCCCGTTTTTCAAAAACCGAGCTCCATTCTTGGTCAGAAAAAGAAGAAAAAGAATCAGTCAACACTGAATGAGGTGGAAGAGCACTCTGTGTCTGTCATTCTCACGCTGTTGCGCTTCTGCAAGCCGGAAAACTTAGCTCGGGTGCTGAACAAGTTCGTCGAGCTGAACATGGTAAAAACGGAGCGCCTGGTGGAGATGTACTTGAAATACTCTGAGGAGATGATCAGCCTGGATGATGAACTCAGGGAGCAGGGTATTCATCCCGACAATGACCCCGAAAATGAGGAGCTCTTCGCCAATCGAATGCGTGGCGGAACGCTCTTTACGCTACAACTCATTTGCCATATCATTCTAATCCTGAGCACCCAGGAAGAGCCTAAAGGACAGATTGGCAGCAAAATGTTCACCATCAAGGAGCGAATCCTCAAACTGCTCAACATGCACAAGCACGCAGAGGTAAATCACGTTGACTACATTCGGCAGACGGTCATCGACTATGCTAAGGAGAAGAATGAAAACGAAGCCGTCGAGCTGAGCGAACTGGTTAACATGTTTTAATAAAAGTGCAGTTTTCTGAGGACGAATGCCGTTGATAATAACAACAGGAAGAAGAAGAACGGGAAGTTGATGATGGAGACATAACAACAGTGTGTGCAAACAACAATTGACATATGTCGAGGTTGAATGCACAGTCGTGTTGAGGGGGAAAAGGAGATAAATGAAGAAGGGCGGTGTACCCTTTTGCTTTCAGTCTAAAGTAGTTGTAGTAGTGTAGAGTAGTATATACAGCACCGTTTTAATTACTCGGCAAAGAATCCTGCACACCCAAAACGGGGAGGAAGGAAGGAAAAGCGGTATAGGCAGAAATTAGTTCAAGCAGCGAGCGAGGCTTCGCATTGATTGTTGATCAAATGTGTGTTTTGAAACCGGTGTGTTTGCAGTGGTGGTTGTAGTATTTTTACACTTTATCTTGCCTTCTCTCTCTTTCTTCTTAGTTTGCCCATGCGGCCAGTTCGTCGAGTTCGTCCTTTTCCACTTCTTTTGTCTTTTCCTCTGCAAAGGAAAACGGCGCATTAATAAAAAAGCAATCAATGGGAAGTTGACGGGAGAATTGAGAACCCGTTTGTTGACTTACTTTTCTTCTCCACGGTAGGCAGTGAAGCGGTTGGCACTTCGGGAAGCGCTTCGGGTTCTCCCGTCTCGAGCAGTTGCTTGTCCAGCTCCTCCTGTTCCAATTCTTCGAGCTCCTTCATCAACTCATCCTCGTCGACATCTTGACCAAAGCCAATTGGGTTGGAAATCACTGAGCTGATTTCATCAGCAATTTGCTGTTGTTCCCGGACTTCGTCCATCAGGTCTTCCACCTTATCAATGTCCATGTTGTTGTGGACTCCCTTCAGAGCCTTTCCAGCCAGATTCATGATCTTCAAGACTTCTGTATTGGTGTTTGCATTCTCTAGCGCTTCTCGCTGGTACTCGATTGTGGTTAGTGTACCTGTGGGGAAAACAGAAAAATGGATGAGTTAAATGAGCTATGCATTAAGATGTTTTCAAAACAAAACATACCATCAATTTGGGCTAATTGCTTTTCAAGGCGCTTCTTTCTCTTTAAAGCCTGAAGACTGACTCGTTTGTTCTTGGTGCCGTTTTTTCTTATAATCTCAACTTCTTCATTTTGTTTTTTCTCTAAAAAGTCTTGCTTCTTTAATAGCATCTCCTCTACTTCGCGAAGCCTACAAACGAAAAACAGATAAGGTTACTTAATTGCCAGCCAAAGAACGTGTCTGTGCACGAATGCATACTTTTGGATAGCTTCAGCTGGACTTGGAGTGGCTTGTTTGCCTTTGCCACCGAATAAGTTCTGGAAAAACGCCATTTTTCAGGTTGAAGGACTCACTAAAGTTGTGCAGAAGATGCGTTGAGGAGCGAATCACAAATGGACTCAACTAATCTCTAAGGAAAAGGAAAGTGTTAGTTGGTGGTGTTTGACTCAGACGACGAGGAAGCAGTTACCGTAGCAGCGAGATTTGTTCTGTGTCTAGTAATAAAAAACCTAGGCGATGCACTGATGCGGACCGTTTAGGAGGGGGTCCTCAAAATGAAAGTGAAAAAACAGAAGATGATGATGCTTACAGAAGACTAGCAAGCGCTCAGTGGGCGAGTGTGTCGTTTCAGCTAAAATGACAACAACAAGAGAAGAAGAAAGTGTATCGCCTGTGTTGCCAACAACTGCAACGACAAAGCAAAGGCAAGCGAGAGAGGAGCGTAGGCAGCTGATAGAGAGAAAGCGAATTTGAGTGAGTCACACGATGTGAGTTTGTCATAAAGTACGGACACTACATACGTCATTCGGCGCCAGCAGCAACACTTCTCTCTCTCTCTCTCTCTCACCTTCTCCCTATGGCGCCTTGTTCCCACTCTGCGCGATTACGCGATTTTGCGCGGTGAATAATAAGAGAGAAAGAGAGAAAAACGATGATGATTTCACCCGATTGCCTCAATCAGATGGGGAGATAGAAGATCAAACACTCAACTGGCATAGACACAGCAAAAATGTGTGTGGTCCCATTCACTACATCTGGTTCCGGTTCCAGTGTTAGTGTGTCGGAGTGCTGGCGGATTGACATCCTGCAACAAGCAGTTCGAAGAACTGAATACTGTCTCTTCGTTTTTGTTGTGTTGTTGTTGTTGTGATTGTCGTTCTCTAATCACATTCCCGGTGATTGTGAGCAGCTTGACGGTGCATCGCAGTCGGTGGCACTAGTGCTGCAATCAGTTGCAGGCGCACTACCGAGTTGTGTGGTTTGGACACTGCTAATTGAGAGGTTATCGCACTCCCCGACAGTCTGCTGAACAGTCTACCACTGGTGCCTACTGTCAACAGCTGGCCGAAAACACACATTCGACACAGACACACACAGAAGTCAGAAGTCAGTGCTCGCCAGGCAATTACGGTCAATTACGGTTTCATAATTCGGTCGCCATCATCAGTAGTGACCAGAAGACACAGGGCACTAGATTTCTGCTGTAATTAAGCAATTATAATTCAGCAGAGACTGATGGAAAGAGAGAGAGAGAGAGAGAGAGAGAGAGAGAGAGAGAGAGAGAGAGAGAGAGCAAGAGAGCGAGAGCAGACCGGGCGACTAATTTGACGAATGCACTTGCCTGCCTGCGACAAGATTGAGAACAGACAATGGGGGACAAAGGGAGAATAGAAAATTAAATGACAGCAGAAATCACAATTATGGACTGACTGACTTCTCATAAGTGCGACAGACTCTTTCTCTCCTTTTCTTTCTCTTTCCCTCAAGAGATGTGATGGGCTCTTGTCTGACTTGGCCGCTCAACTGTCAGCATCAACTCGGTGGCTCAATTGGCATCCATTGTGGATCGACAACATCGCAGGTCTGTTGTGTCTTTTAGTCGCTTTCGCAGAAAGAAAGAGAATGGAAGTGGTTCAGGATTAGATGGCGGCAGCAGCAGCATTGGTGGTGGTGGAGTCGGTGGTCACCAAGGCCTCGTCTGGCCAAAGAGCAACAAGCCCAGTGCTGTAATCTGTCGTTCTCTCCGCGTCAATTGGCTTCTACCTCAGCGCATTCCAGTCAAGGTGTGTTCACACACACACACACACACACACACACACACACACACTGTGGCTGTCCGCAGTGCCATCGGTGAGCATGTGCTACCTTTGCTCGATGGTGGTGCTGTGCACAGGCTCCACAGACACTTGTGTGCTGCTGCTGGACACTGGAGTGCACTTCTACCACTTCTTTTTCTCCTTCTTCTTCTTCTGTGGCTTCTACCTCAGCGTCTGGCGCAGTTAATCGTCACTGCTGCCTGTTCTTTCTCTCTCACTGCTGTTGCCTGGACTCCGTCGTCGCCGACCGCAGCCAACCACCGAATACACAATCCAATACACACACACACACTCACAGTGCACTACCACCACTACATCCACGTCTGGACGCGCGTCTGTCAGCCCGAGGAGCAACAGCAGCAGCAGCAGCAGCAGAAGTCAATTCTTCAGTCTCTCCATTGCCATACTTTCGCTGCTTTGTCTCGCTCAATCAACTCGCTCACAACTGTGGCTTGTAACGCTTCAGAGGAGCTGCAGCAGCTGCATCAAAACATCACCATTTCATTCCTGCCCGGCTGCCTGCTTCCTTACTACTATTATCATCGGTTGGCTGTGCAGAAATTCCTCAAAGTACTTCGAAAGACGCTCTTCAAGAGCGGTCAAACAAAGCTAAGCGGCGACTGCTGAAGTAAGTCTCCAGTTCCTGTACACTTGAGCACACTTCCTTCTCCAATATCAGCAGCAGCAGCACTTGAATGACCTGACCATCACCCCACTGGCTGACCACTTGTTGCACCAGTGTACTGACTCCAGTTACCACACACGCACACACAGTCACTCAGTCAGTCAGTCTCATTGACAGTTTCATCCTGATTGGCGCTACTTTAGCCAACTCACTATCATCATCGCCATCTTCGCCGTTGTCGCCGCCGACAACTCGTTCCGTTGTTTTTCACCCAGTTTTTTTCCATCTTCACCACCACTATCATCATCATTTGGTGTGTGAGTCAGTGAGTCACCACTGTGTCTGTTGGTGGTAGTGTTCCGCATGTTCTCTACCACCACCGGTCGAATGTTGTCCACCAACACCGACGCCAACAGCAGCAGCAGTAGCAGAAGTATTTGTGCTGGTTGAACCCCACCATCAGCTCACATTACACACGAGCAGTAGCACTTCTCGAGTTGTGCTGTTCGAAGCGACCAGTGATTCAATGATGCCTCCCTGGTGTTCTACGGCACCGGCCTTCCTCCTCCGTCCAATGTTCTCCCTACACCGCTTCAAAAATGTGATATCCCCTCTCCTTCTCCTTGTCCTCCTCATCAGCTGTCTGCAGCTGCAGCACAATGTGATTCGTGGCCAATCTCATCCTTCTAATCTCATCACATCTCCCGCATCTCACGACTCGCTGCCCGCGCCTGCGTTGGCATCGGCAGCATCGGCGTCGGCACCATCAGCCGTCAGTCCGGAAGCGGCCATTTCCAACATCTTCAACAGAGAGTCAGCATTGTCGTCGAGCAGTTCAGAGATGCACGCGCCGATCAACCTAACAGACGACAGTGTGGTGCACGATGTGGTCACCAATAGCCCGGAAGAGTTCACCCACACCGGTGAGGTGTCCACGGTGAGTCCAGCTGCTGCCGCAGAAGTTGCTGCAAACGGCGATCCGGTGACACTTTCTCCGGCATCTGAAACAGCGGCAGCACTTCCCACCACCACCGCCCCAGTCGTGCACTACTTTTCCGACGTGGAACTGCCCTGTGATGAGGCGGAAGAACACAGTTCCTGTCCTGAGCACTCGCACTGTGTCGGGTCCTCGTGCAAGTGCCTCGACGACTACTGCTTCGCCAACTCCACCACCACCTGTCTGGTGACCAGCAACAGTGAGGTGGTCTGCCTCTGTGAGCCTGGCTTCAGTGGGGATCGTTGTGAACATGATGGAAACACTGACGCTGACATCTCACCAGCTGCCGCTAAATCGGAAACATCATCATGTGATTCAGTGCACTGTCTCAACGGTGGCACCTGTGCAGTGTTTTCGTCCGCTGAAGGTGAACCTCAGCAAGTTCACTGCAAGTGCCCAGAAGGGTTTGAAGGTAAGCACAAAACTTTTTTGGTAGAAACTGTTGTTAAAGCATCTCCTAATAATTTACAGGAAAACTGTGCGAAAACAAGCTTCCTGTCGATCACTGCTCGCCAAATCCATGCGCTCATAATGGCACCTGTACGAATGCTGATAGTGATCCCCTGTACAGCTGCGCCTGTCTGCCACCATACACTGGCACCAACTGCAGTCTGGTGAAAAATCTCTGTGAAGAGAGCCCCTGTCAGAATGGAGGCACTTGTTTGGCAGCAAACGACATGCTCACCTTCAAATGCTCATGCCAAGTGGGTTTCGAGGGTGACCACTGCGAGAAGGAGACTGACCACTGTCTGGGCGCCAACTGCACCAACGGTGAGGTGTGCACCAATCACCGAACTGGCTTCACCTGTGCCTGTCCCCTCGGCTACCAGGGCGCCAACTGCAGCGAACGCATCGACTTCTGCCGCAATGCCAGCTGCGAACACGGCGGCAGCTGCCAATCTGGTCTGACCAACTACACCTGCGCCTGTGCCGCAGGCTGGAAGGGGCCGCTGTGTGAGGCAGACATTGACGAGTGCCAAGAGGAGAAGGCCATTTGCAACTCGGGCATCTGCGTGAACCAAGAGGGCAGTTTCGAGTGCTACTGCCGACCGGGCTTCACGGGCATCCGCTGTCAGCAGGACATTGACGAGTGCCTCTCCAGCCCGTGCAAGAACAACGCCACCTGCAGCAACCAGATTGGCACGTACAAGTGCAACTGTCCGCGTGGCTGGACGGGAAAGGACTGCGAGGCACGCATTGACATCTGCAAGTCAAATCCCTGCGCCAATGGCGGCACCTGCAAGGACTTGCTCGGAGAATTTGAGTGTGAGTGCCGCGTCGGCTGGACCGGGCGCCAGTGCGAGACGGCGGTCGACTGGTGCAAGTCGAATCCCTGTCAGAACAACGCCAACTGCCGCAATGTGGTGGCCAACTCCACCTACGAGTGCGAGTGCCTGAAGGGCTGGAGCGGACTGAACTGCGACACCGACATCAACGAGTGCGCCGTGGGCCCGTGCGACAACGGGGGCACCTGCTGGGACAAGGTGGGCGAGTACTTCTGCTCCTGCATGGCCGGCTACACGGGCACCAACTGCGAGGTGGACATTGACGAGTGCGCCAGCAGTCCCTGCGAACAGGGAGGCACCTGCGTCGATGAGGTGAACACCTTCAAGTGCGTCTGTCCACCGGGCTATCGAGGTACGTGCGTTTGCTTACTTTTGGTGCACTACATTTCGGTGTTACCATTACATAATCAGTCAATCTAATAATCATAACAATAATAATGACAAATCACCTTTTCCCCACTGCTCAGGAACGATCTGTGATGAATTCATCAACCACTGCCTCCCTCTGCCGCATGGTCCCTGCCACGAGCAGGGCACCTACGAGTGCAGGCCGCTGGTGAACAACTTTACCTGCCTCTGCCACAAAGGATTCGAAGGTATGTAAATTGAGGGGGGAGAACGTAACAATTTGCGGAAGTTTGAGTACTGAAATTGACAGCTGCAAATGGGCAACAGCGAGTAACAATGACTAATCACACTTTTTTGTTTCCTAATGCCTCCCGCACGTGACACTCATCTCCACTGCACGATTACACACACTGACACTCTAACACAGGACGACTGTGTGATGTGGACATTGATGAGTGCCAATCGCACCCTTGTTTGAATGGCGGCAAGTGCTTCCAGAAGCCTCATGGCAATTTCTACAACAATCAAAGTCTACATGACAGCGGCAATCAGTACGAGCTGGACCCCGAATCGCTCGGCTACTACTGCTCCTGCCAGGCTGGATTTGAAGGTACATATACTGATCACTTAAAAATGATTTTCGATGATTACTCATCATTTCATTTCTTTAAGGAACCAACTGTGAGGTGAACAAGAACGACTGCACTATTCACAGCTGCCAAAATGGGGGCACCTGCATTGACGGCATCAACAGCTACTCCTGCCACTGTCCACAAGGCTTTGAGGGAAAGATGTGCCAGTACCAAACTGATCCCTGTCTGCGACACCTCTGCCGCAATGGAGCTACCTGTAAGTCTGGCCTGTTTTTCACTATGTAAGTTCCACTGATCTTAATCGCATGTTTCCTTCCTTCCTCATCAGGCGTCAAAAAGAGCAATGAGACGTACCAGTGTGACTGCAAGCTGGGCTACGTCGGAGAGAAGTGCGAACGCCGCCGGAACTGCTACTCGCCCGAGTGCAACCACGAGTTTGGCCGTTGTCTGAGCAACAAAATGTGCGCCTGTCTGCCCAGTCCGAGTGGCTTCTTCAACCGCGCCTACTGCGACCCCATCTGGGACTGCTCCGCCGATGACCTCTGTCTGAACGGCGGCCTGTGCAAGAACACCACCTCGCAGGGCTACTACTGCGAGTGCAAGGACGGCTTCGAGGGGGTCATCTGCGAAAAGGAAGTAAGTGATTCAGCTTTCATGGAAAACGATGATAGATTTAAAGACTGACATGTGTTTCTGTTTTACCCCATGCACTTTTCAGAAAAGTCCTAACATTCCTCTAATGCTCATTGTGATAATCGCCGTCTCGCTGGTCGCTCTAATCGCTGTTGCCGTCTCTTCGATGTACGTCTTCCGCCGGGTGAAGAGGGCTCGTGCCACCCGGGGCACTTACTCCCCTTCAACGCAAGAAATGTACGGCAATTCGGCCGGAGAAATTCTCAAGCCCCCGCCAGAGGAAAGACTTATCTAGCCAATTGACACTTACCACGTATTATCTGTCACACAAACACAGAAACACTTACACTCTCTGTTCATTCAATTTCCTTCTCTCTCTTCTCAATCACAAGCACCACAACACATTCCACTAAACCACTGGCATCTCATCCCATTGCATTTTGTACTCTTTTTCCTATTTTTTCTACCTGTATTCATATTTGTTCACTAATTTATACACATTTTTCCTTTTATACATTTCCTTTTTACAAAGCCATTCCTATTTATGTAATTGAGATTTATATACAAGTTTTGATTTTTTTTATTGATAACGAAGCTGCCTGGATAGCATTTTTGTATTATAACTTTTATACAAAATGAAAAAGCATTTGCCTTTAATGACCTAATCTAAATTTAGCTTTTTTAATGCTGGGTTGATTTGTGATGAATTGCTTACTTTGTCAGCCGTTACCGATGAATACCACGATAAGATACTTGGTTGGGTAGTGTGGATAGTAATAGATAATGGAGAAAAGAGGGAAAATGCTGTGTGAAAGATAGTGTGACTAGACAGCACCAGAAACTGGCGCCGCATCGGTTCTAGAAGGCGTCGCGACGACCACAGAGAATCGGCGAGACAGAAAGTGCCAGAGTTTCTGCAGCTCCTTTTGTGCATTAGCTACCAGCACTAGAAAGGTGCCAATGACGGCGGCTCCGGAGACAAAGACGAGGACAAAAAGGTAGAATACTGTCGGTTCAAGCTCAGGCAGAGCAGTACTGGTGCTGCTCACTTCGGAGGTTGTGGTGAAGCTGTCGAAAATGTAGGAGGAGGCAGTTGTCGTAGCGTTGAGCAAGGTCGTCTCAGGCACTGCTGTCGTCGTCGAATAGTACAAAGTGCTAACGGCGTTTGGTGGTTTCAAGTGCTGAACGAGTGCGATGACCGTTCCATTTGTTATCTTGTCAAAAAAGCTCATCAGCCCGAAGACGAAGGCACCGCTAATCTAAAGTAAAACGGGGAGAGAGGGAGCGTGGAGGAGAAAAACAAGCAAATACTGGTGAATGCTGTTCTTGTCAATCACCGGCGGCGGTGCTGCAAATCAGACACACACACACTGACTGCAAAGACTGTCAAAAAACTGATAAATTTTCACTGTCACTCAGACTACTGGGGAAACATAGTGTACTATAGTTCATTTCGTTCCTCCTCCTCTCCTCCTTCTCCTCCTTATCAGCATCTCGCCACCATGTGCTCACCGCCATCAGGGTGAACTGTGTACTGAGTTGAACTTACTTTGTTTGCATCGATGAGGTCAGACGTCATGGAAAGACTGCCGATGAGCATGAAAGTGCCACCGATGCCGAAGAAGGCGGCCATTGCATAGACTTCCCAGATCGATATCTCCAAGTAGCAGTACCAGATCCAGACGCAGGAGATGAACCCAAAAACACATCCGAAGCACATTATCATCTGTCAACAGAGAAAAGTTTTGTAAACGGAAAATAAGCCACAAGTGTCAAGCTACTAACCTTTGAATTGACCCTTTTAAACTTGCACAGAAGTGAAAAAATGAAGCCGGCAGTGTAGGTAATGAAGGGCACAATGGCAATGTTTCTCTACAAAGTAAGCATATTGACAATTAGTATTTCTGAGCTTGATTATCTACCCTCTTACCTTGGCCAGCCGCAAAGTGTCCTGCAGATAAAGGGGCGTGTAGACCTGGGTAACATTGACGTAAAGGCGAGAAAGCATGTAAATCATGCAAATCTTGTAGAAACTGATTGACGTCAGCCAGTCAGACCAAATGCGCTCATTATGACTTCGTTTCAGTGGCTTGCTTGGAGCGGCAGAATTCTCCTCAAACGGCTCCAAAAGATTGCTCTTTTTGCATCCTTCTCCACCAGAAAGTCCACTGGACAGTGAGATGCTTCTCTCCTTTGTATCAATCTTTGAATCATCTGTCATCTTCCCCACCTCAATCTCTTTCAACTCCCATTCCTCCTTGAGACTAGGCTCTTTGACGAGAATGTGAAAAAGAACGGAGAAAACGACACCGATAACGGTAATCAGGTGGACCACTTTCTGAACGATCAAAAAGACAGTGAAAAGAAAGTCATTAAGAAGTGTGAACGGATAGAGAAGAATGAGAAGAGCAGCCGTACCATGAATACAATGGAGTCCTCTTTGGTAATGGTGTTATCGTCGATACCGAGACAGAGAAGGGTGATTGTGTACACGCAGATACTGGATGCCACCGAGGCTGCCTGCCTGTTTGGTGAGTGAAAGAGTGAGTGAGTGAATAAGTGTGTGCATTAGTGCAAGAAAGTGTGAAAAGGACGAAGAGTGAAGACTGCTTGAGCCTATCACCAACTGGGTCATGTGCTTGCCAAAAACATGCAAAAACATTTTCCCAATTCTACAGCAATTACTACTTGTCTTACCTGTAGGCATTCAACTCCACTCGCTCCGATGAGAGATTCGTCAGGTCAGTGATGAGCGAAAGATGTGCCACCTGGACGGCCGCCCAGCCGAACTGAAAGAGCACAATGAAGGCAGTGTAGTAGAGGAACTTCTCCCACTGAGGCCCGTCAGAGCAGAGGAGGCAGGAGTTGAAGATGAGCGGAAAGCTGCCGGTGACGAATACGGTGCCGATGAGGTGCCAGACCTTCCGGCGGCCGTAGTTGCCAAAGATGCTGATGTTCTTGTCTGATGCGTAGCCAATCAGCGGCGTTGAGATTGCGTCAGCGACCTGACCGAGGAAGAGCAACAGCCCGGCGGTGGTGTCGTTGAAGCTGAGCTTGAAACTAAGCCGGGGATCAAACCAAATTTAAAACAATCAAGTTAGTTTATAAACCAAGAACACTTACTAAAGCAGCAGAAAGCTGAACCAAATGGCCGCACAGAGGTCATTCTGAATGTGTCCAAAGGAAAAGGCCAGTTTCGTCTTCAGACTAAGCTTGTGTGAGAACTCGCTGTACTTGACAGGCGAGTCAGTGGACCGCTTCCGCTTCTCATCAGTCGGTTGTTCAGTAGTAGCCTCCCCATTACTACTACTGCTTCTGCTATCTCTTCGTTTACTGGAGAACATGCTGGGCTCGATTGAACGGCAATGTGAGAAATGGCGTCAAGGAAGAAACAGTGATGATGACACTTTATATGCTTGTTGCTGGTGGTGGTCAGGAGTCGCTCACTCGAGTGACACTGCTTGCTGCCGGCTCTGCTCTCACAGTCTGCTACACCATCACTCGATACTAGTCCAGGGTACGAGAGAACAATTCGCACTTGTTCACCACTGCACGCCACTGAATCACCGACTGACTGATTGACTGACTGACTGTGAGGATCCTTTCCTGCCGCGGTGGGTGCCGCTTAAGTACGAGCACATTTTTTGCTGTGTATCGTTGCCGCATGCTCCTTTCCCCTTACTCAACATTGCACCGATGCTCAGAACCGTACTCAAAGTGCGCGATCAAATCACAATCAAATCAAATCACACAGACTTGCTTGATTTATTCAGCGTCCTTTATCGCCAGTAGTGTCACCGCAGCCACCGCCGCCGACACCGCCGTCGTTTGGCGATCTTTTTTCTGCCCTCAACCAGTCGAATGGTGTGGTGTGTGTGTCTCGGTGATAGAGAGGCTACTCTGAATGGGTGGACTGGAGACTGAGTAGGCACAAAGTGATCAAATAACCAGCAGTGCTTTGATTAGCCGACGCTGCCTTGTCTGCTGCCTCCAAGAGAAGGAGCATCTTTTAAAAGGGCGACACACCACCTCCGACTATCGTACACTGTGGTGGAGTGGTGGTCGTGGGTGAACGGAGTACCAGAGTCTACCGATAAGACGGTTCGGAAAACCAGTGGGTCTCAAGAGGAAGTGTCTTCGAAGAATGCGTGTGTGACACTGAGATAGAAAAAACTGTTTTTGTTTACTGTCTTTACTAGTATTTTTGTGCCTTTCAATTTTGGTGGAGTGAAATAATGTTGTCAATAGAATATATTGGCATTCAATTGACAACTTCAAAACAACATAAAAATGATAGTACTGAAAAGTTTTTAATAAAGCCAACTTTATCGTTTAAATAGATCTTGTTCAGTTGAAATCAACTCATCAACTCAACTTGCCGTCGTCGACCTTGATCATAGGCACGAACTGAATAAGACTACCAAACGAACACACTTCTTATCATATTCTAACAACTCGATGTGTGATTTATTACCAGAGTGTAATAGTGTGTCCTTTAAAATTTTTGAGAAGTAGTACTACTGTGAAAAAAAAGAAAATGGGCAAAAAAGTGCCGACAAAGGGGGCAATTGAAAAAAGCGAAATTTGCTTTCAGTTGCTTTCAGTCTCTCACTGATCCGACTAGTTGATAGTTGCCATGCGTTCACCAAACTGCTGATCGTTGTTTAGCATTTGAACATCTCGGCAAGTAACTTCTGAATGGTACTGTCTGTAGAAGTGATAAGCACACAGTTAGTTAGTTCAACTTTGGACTACACAACTTACTTCCTATACTCTTTTTAAAGTAGATGGTGGCAATCTTCTCTGGTGACAGTACTCGCAGTGATAGAAGTAAAAGCAGAAGCTTTCCAAATCTGTGTGTGTTTTGAAAAGTAGAGCGTTGTTTGTCGGGCTGTTTCACAAAAACATCGCATTTGCATTTTCAAATTACCTGATTGGATTTGTTGGGTTTTGCGTCTTTGACTGCTGCAGCAGCATCACCTGAGTTTGGTCCTGCATCTGCTCTAACTTGGCAATGTCCTTTAGGCCTCTCGCTTCTGTGTTGATAATTTGCATTAATATGAGCCAAAAAGGGAAAATGGGAAAGCACACAAACCAGGCTTGAAAAGAGCCAGCGCCTTCAGACAGGCAAACTCTGCCTGCGTCACCGAAAGGTTGCGAAAGCGCTCAAAGGTGTCATTGAGGACGCGAATGTCTAGCGAGTGCTCACTGCTGTTGGGAATGTTGGTCGAGTTGAAGATGGAGCACTTCTCAAAGGGAAGCGACCACTGAATTGCACTTATGATGAAAATCTCTGTCCACGACTCCTCCAGCAGTATCACCTGGTAATATTGAACAAACATAGAACGAACAATAAAGTCAGTGAGCTGGAAGAGCTCGGAGCAAAATGAACCATTCCTACCTGGTCCCTGAACGCCAAATTGGCAAAGGGCGGCAAGTTTTTGACCCATTTGACGGCCATCAAGAGGAGCCGGGCGGCAATCTCGTAGAATGACTCTGCACTGAGGGGCAGCAGTGGATTGCTGGCAATGTCCGGCATCTGACTGTAGTCAGGGGGCAGCAGGCCAGAGTAGATGAAGGGGCTGGAGTTGGTCAGTTGCTGCTGGGACATCAAATCGGCAGCCGCCGCCGAGTTGCTGCTCGCCTTATGATGGTGGTGGCCACCTAAGAAGAAGAAGAAAAAAAAGAAAGCAAGTGAAAGGGAATAAAAGGGGCATATAGTGGTGGCTGCCAGTGCTATATACTGCAGAAAAACTTCAGTCGCTAAAATCAAAGTCGTTTACCTTTTGAATCAAACTTTTTGCTGCCCACGGCGTCCTGTCCTCTTGATGATGCCTTGCCTGACGGCTCGGTGGCTGCACTGCAGTTAAGCAACTTTGCTGAGTTGCTCTCACGTCGACCCAAATCTAGGTATTTTAAAGTGAAAGTTGTAAACTTGTACTTCAAAGTGCCAAAAAATATAAAACTGACTATTACTGAGACCAAAAACGGCGGCCACTGTGGCGGCCACTCCTTCACGAAGCAGGCGTTCACTGTTGCTGTCCGAAAGGAGCATTTCAGGTCGAATAGTGGCGGTATTTCTTGGCTGACGTTCGTTTTGTACAGCTTTGGAAAAAAGCATTTTATTAAAAAGTTTTAGTAAAACGAATAAAAAATTGTTTGAAAAAAAGAAAATAAAAACCTAACCAACGTGCAACGTACAAATTTTTTAACAAAAGAACAAAAAACTAGCTAGCACAACTGAACTTACCATCTTTATTCATTCCCTAATCAATTAGCAGAAGCAGTGTTAATAAAGCAACAGCAAATTTGTTAGTTTTAGCAGTTTGTATAGAAGAGAAAAGTGAGGAAAACTAAATAGAAAACGGTCACCTAAAAGACACCTACCATTGCTATGCACTTCTTCAGTCGACAAGCCTGACACTGGTTTCGATGTTGCTTATCCACAGTACAGCCACCCGTTCCGGCCTGGCATCTGCACGACACAAAATACAAGTAGAAACAAAAGTCGAAATTGAATCAGATTTAAAATCACAAACCTGTAGATGAGTTTACGTCGAACGCTTCGCTTGAAGAAGCCACTGCAGCCATTGCAGGCGAGAATACCGTAGTGCTTGCCACTGGACAGATCGCCGCAAACGACGCAGAGAAGAGTGGGTGAGGAGTTGCGTTTATTTCCACTGCCGCTGCCATTGCTGTTGCCGTTGCTGTTGTTCACGGCGTTGGACCCCTTGCCCGCATGGCTGCTAATGGACACGGTGCCTGGGTCTGCTTGAGATTTAGTGGCCAGAGGAGTTGCGCCAGATGCAGTAGTGCTGCTGCTCAGGTGACCACCACAACCTCCACCACCGCCGCCGTTGAGGTTAACCCCATTAGAGTGCGTTTGTCCAGCACTGAGCGTATTCACTGAAATGACAGCTCCCTCAGCGGTGGTGCCAGGACCGAGAGAGAGATTCAGTGGTCGAAGTGGATTACAGCCACCAGCACCGGCACCAACACCAGCAGAAGCAGCCGCCGCAGCAGCTGCCCCTGCCTGCAGGTAACTGAAGGGCTTCAGCAGCGACGGCGGAATGAAGATGGGCGAGCTGGGAAAGGCAAAGGGCGAGAAGGTGGCGGCGGCAGTGCGCGCCATTTGGTGGTAGTTGAAGAAGAAGTCAGTGCCGGGCAGGCCGTCCACGACGCCACTACTGCCACTGACACCACCACCACCGCCCACCAGACCAGCAGCTCCAGCGGCAGCGGCTGCAGCAGCAGAAGAGGCGGCGAGCAGGTTGCTGGCCGAGGTGATGGCCGCATCGACGCTGCACATCGGCGAGGAAGAGGATGAGGCAGCGACTGAAGCGACTGCTGCCAGGTGCGAGGCGAAGCTGTTCGCCGCTGTACTGCTACTTCCGTTGTGGATGATGTTGCTGTTGTTGCTGTTGACGGTACTGTTTGGCAGAGAGTTGTGAAGGTACGGTGACATCTGCAGCTGTCCATCGAGAGAGTGTCGTGAGCTGGGTCGTGAGCTGCTGCCATCATCATCATCATCATCGTTGTCGCTGTCCACCAAGTCAGAGTCCGTTTCCTGGTCTGGTGGACACACAGGGGAGGAGGGATAGAAAGGAATTGTCGTCAATTTGGAAAACACATCAAGAGAAGAGAGGTCATCAGAGGAGGAGGAGGATTTAAAAGAAAACGTAATGAGAGAGTCGATCGATTTAGGCAGCTTTAAGCAGTCACACAGTTTGTCTAACGAGCAGGCCCATTTTTACTTATAACTTCTTCGAGTCGCACAATAAGGCCTTATACATGCATAAAGATGGCGGCAGAGCAGAGAACAGTTTGCAGAAGAACAAATGGCAACTTGGCAGACATTGACATTGCAATGAGAGAGGATTAGGTGGTCATTTGCCAGTGTCTGTGTCTTGCTAGAGCATACACATACACATCGACTCTAGAGCTACGTGTGGCCATACTGGCAAATTGCCTTTATGGCCATTACCCGGTCTTAGAGATGATGGCAGTCGTTGTGTTTCGCCTAATGGCCACTCTCTCTCCCACTACCAGGAAGGCACTTTTGCCATCCACCAGTGGCTCACTTTCACTCTCGTCTCAGAAGCTGCGAGAGCAGATTTGGCAAAGAAACAACTGCCGCCGCCGCTTTGGCAACCAACTGGCGGCAGTCAACTAGGCCCGCGACTAAGCCGCCGTTGCGTAAGTGAAAAATTAAATTGATTCAAAACAAAACAACACAGAACACAGTTTATGCTTGCTTTTAAACAGTATAAACTTGCAAAAAACAAAAATGCAAATGCTCTGAAATGAAACACAAAGTGAATCCTTTAAATTATGGACAATTAGTGACAGGTCCTGGGCACACAGGCAGTAAGTCCGTCTAGACCAGTGATGCCTTATGCCTGGACGACGCACCAGCGCAGCACGCAAACCAATTGGCAGGACACTTCCTCCTCTCTGCTCCATAGCAGACAACAGGCACAACAGCAGACAGTGTCACAGACCAAGGGGCCAGAGACCGAATGGCATCAATTGCAGCACACACACACACACACAAGCTAGGCTTACTGAACAGTGCTTTTCGATTGACAACATGACGTAAGCCGATTAGCGGAAGCGGATTGACGACAATTTGGATAATTGATTTCAAATCAGCGTTTAAGGCAATAGAGACGCGGATGCCTAACCGAGGATGGGAAGCTGGTGTGCACCAGCGCCGCACTTTTGTCTGGTGGCAGCAAAAAGGGACAGTGCTGAGAAGAGAGAGAGAAAAGGAATACGAAAAGAAAACGGTGACAGTGCAAAAGTACAGAAAGAGCAAATGAACACAGAGTGAAACTGGCGACAATCAAGAACAACCTAGCTCAAAGGATGGGGCACACACGCCGAATTGGGTGCATGATTGCTTGCGTGCTTTGCGATCTCAGCGAACACCACAGCAGAGACACCATTTGTGTGCAGTGATGAGGAAGGCTTTGCCGTCCTGAGCCTGTCCTGTCGGCCCAGACAAATATTGCCCGTTGCACACATAATCGCATTTAGGTTTTACGGCCGCGACCGCCGCCGCCACCAAGGCCACACTGTCTCTGCCTGCAAACACACACACTACTAATCGGGTGAACTCAATCACTCGATTGCAGATTAGCAGCGGAGATGGTCACCGCGATTGCTCAATGTGCCGCGTGTGGTACCGTGCACAATCCGCCTGTCTAATTGATATTAATCAGACATACCAGGGTGTACACTATGCATTGACATTTCTATTTGATCGATAAACATCGAGAAAAGGGCAAACGTGCACGTCGATGTGAAATGACAGCGTCTAAAATTAGTTGCCAAAAAAATTAAAAAATGTTATCCTTCAAAGAATCGTCAAGTGCTCTTGCATCCACTCTAAAATTAGACAGATTTTAATTAATGAAAAATCGAACATACCGATAAGCGAGTCTCCATTGCCAGAGGCGGCAGACGTCAGTTTTGTCGTCTCGCCGTCCACGTCGACGTCCATATTCTCCATGATGGGCTGATTGATTGTTCACACTTTAAAACCGATTGTTCAAAAATCAGAAATAGAATACTCTGCACAAAGAAGGCTAACGAGATGAAACCGAGAGACTCTGATGATCGCGGTCAAGAGTTGCAAGAGAATAGGCGAGCAAGTGAAGCTGAAGTATGCCTCTAAAGTCCCGATCTGTTGGGTAGCTCATCTGTCGAAGACCAGGCGCCAAATGATGCGGCAGAGGAGTCAGCAAGCAAGCACGAGAGTGTGAGCGAGCATGAATCGAGCCCAGAATGCGCGCCTCCTTTCTCTCTCTCCTGGAAAGGGCAAAGATGCCACCGCCGTTCTCGAGCCTGGTAGTAGTTTGCTGTATCGTCTCTGACGCTAGTGCCAGTGTGAGGACCGCACACTGGCCGACTGCCCACTTTGTGCTCGGGCAGGTCAGGGCAGACTGCCAGAGAGAGGGAGAGAGAAAGAGCGACCGTCAAAGACGAGAAGCGATCGAACTCGAGGCAGGCAGGCAGGCCGCCTCCGAGTGCTCTGGCCGACAGCACTGGAAGCAAGCGGCCTCTGTGCACACAGCCGGACCTGTGACACTGCTGCTCTGTGTGCTCACTGGTGTCGGGAGGCATGGATCAAACGTAACACGCACTGCCTCTTCCGCCGTCTTCAGCCTGTATAGTGCCTCGGTCGACGAGCAGTGTCTCCAGCAGAGGACATGACGCCAGTCAGTGCTGCAGCAGATGAATCGGCAGCATCCTTTCCATGGCGCCCAGAGGGACAGTGACGAAGGAACTTTCTAGCCTATTCTTTGTTCTTTATTCTGCCGCCACTTTCATCTTCTTCTTCTTCTTGGCCATTGTCTTTGGCCAGCGTCATTCGAGTCGTAGATTGTCACTCACAGCGACAATCGGCCAATTGGGAATGAGAATAAGATTGGAGGCAATTGCAAGAGCTGTTTAAGAGCTGTAGCAGTTTTTTGCTGGTCACCGAAAAAAAACAGAATCAATTTGGAGACAGAAATTAGAACAAGAAGGCAAGGAAGATGCATCAGTAGCCTCAAACAATCGCATATGGTCTGCACCTGTTTTCAATAAGCCAAGCCAAGTTAATGGACGTCGACTGAGACCATTAATTGAGCGAAGATGGATACGAGAAAAGTGGACTGTCGAATTTAGCTGCTCCCTTGGCCGTTGAAAAATAGACAAAGCATGTGATGACACACAAACTAGCGAGGGCACAAATCTAAGCAGTGCTCTCATTTATCACAAACAGCGAATGAGGGATGTGCACGTACGAGAGAGTGAGAGTGTGAGGTAGCCCCGGCAGGCAGAGGGCTCATTTGAATGACAATGGTCAAACTGGCCGCAAAGGCAGTAATGGTGGTGGTGACCACCATTGATCAACTTGGGCACATTCAGCCGAGAAGAGAGGACAGTAACGGCAACTGACACAACAGCACAGGTGTGAATCTTTCTTCCCTCTGTAACACACCAGTAAATCGCATCCTGATAATTAATGGTCTTTGTCATTTGAAATATCGCCTTCTAAATCACTGCAAGAATATTGAGCAACTGCGCAAAAGAAGCCAAAGAATACAAATATTGCTGCAACAAATAAGAATCTATGGAAGATGGAATTGTGAAAGAAAAGAAGTGTGCATAAAGCAATTGACGAAAAGTGATTGCCCTCAGTGCCAGTGCACTAGCGTTCAGTAGAAGGAGACTCTGAAGCCATCAAGAAATTCAATTTGCAAGCCAAAATCAAAGTGAAGAGAAACTTTCTTCTTCAGAGGAATCAGCGAAGAGAGAAAACCAATTCAATTTTCAAGATTGCTGCCAACTACAAAAAGGCATCCGAGAAAGGGAAAGAGCGACAGACTAATCCAGGGGATTTGAGGATGGACCGAGTGGCACCTGAGACCGACTCAATAGCACACACACCACACACAGAGAGAAACAGGGAACACAGGCAGCACCGAGGCACGTCAAGTGAAAGAGCAGTCCGCAAAAGTGAAAGCGAAGCGTCCCATCAAACGATTATCTGCTAAACGGTGAACACCAGCAGCAACACCAGCACCAAAGTTGGGTGGATGGACGAATGGATCGATGCTTCGGCTGTTGTAGCAGTGTGCGCGCAGCAAGGCCAATAGAAAAGCCATTAGCGGTTCCAGAGAGAAAGGGAAAGAGAGCGAGTGCGAGTGTAAGTGAGACCTGACCAGAACAGGCAAACCAGCATCAGCAGCAGGCAACAAAGAAGAAGAGCACTTGTGCCCAGTGTGAAGGCAAGTGCACAATTTGCTTTGATTTGCAACAGCATTTGCAGCGGTAGCGGCAGCTGAAAGGCAAGCTGCTCTCTCTCTCTCTCTCTCTCTCTCTCTCTCTCTCTCTCTCTCTCTCTCTCT
>JAALOO010000459.1_pt1 | contig 36757 bp, 32 predicted proteins | sample 7257641 | NCBI WGS metagenome assembly JAALOO01 (sample SAMN14085613, study PRJNA598686) | mite metagenome | biome: ENVO:01001000; feature: ENVO:01001002; material: ENVO:01001226; isolation source: single female mite from University of Michigan culture on fish food culture... ...
ACGCAAAAAAAGGCTCGCTGTAGTCCTGGCTTGCCAGACTTACCCCCCTGTTGTTCTCACCCCTTTTGCCGGTCGTCTCTGGGCAATTGGAGGTGTGGGTGAAGATAATCAGCTGTTGTTAATGTCCGCTGCCGAGTCATACGACCCACTGAGTGACAGCTGGCGAGCGGAAACTGTACGGTGCGATAAAAGGCGGTGGCGGCATGCAGCACTGGAGTTCAACGGAGAACTCTATGTAGTCGGTAGCAAAAAGAAAAAAGGTGTGTAGCTGGAACTTACAAAAAACCCTTTCAAACAGTGTTATATAATGATAGTTTGCAATGAATCATTTTAATTTGATTTCCTAGGAGTTTGCCGACATGTAGAAAAGTACGTTCCGGGTGATGGTTGGATGGAGTGCGGCCAACTAACGAGTGATATTGAAAAGCCGACGCTGATCATTGTGAACAGTGTTTATAAAACCCAGTTCACTTTTGGTTCTTCTAACTAATTCACAACTTTTGATTTATGGTTAAAAATTTATGAAAATATTTGTTTAAAATTTAATTAATATTGTTTAACTTTGTTTCAGGATGATATACGTTAATCAAAATTGATTATTTTGCCCAACAATTGTGAAAATGTTTCATCTGGATTTCCTAACTAAATTAAAGTTTCTGTTTACATGTTGTTTGAAATTGAAAGACAAAAACTAATTGCCCATTTTATTTTAGAGTTAAATATTTGTTTTTATAAAAATTTGCATTTTTTTGCAAAAAATTAAATAATTAGGTACATTGATAACCATTTATTTTTTGAAATTTGTGTTCATATTGTGTATTGCAATGTGTAGATATATGGTTATCAAATTTCGAAGTACTCATTTTGCGATAGTATTGATATGGCAAAATATGATGAATGATATCAGCAAAAGAAATAAACAGCTATTCAAATGAGACAAAAAAGCAAAGACATTTAAAGTGTCAGTTTATTTAATCAAAAACTTAATTTGTGTAGTGCTATTGTAGTCACTTTACATAATCACAGTTTTAAATCCTTTTTCGCACTAAAATACATTTTTACAGTTATGTAATTTTGCTTTATAACAATAAAAATGCTTAAACATGTAATAACAAAACATAAGCAAATTATAAACAAGTTAAACTCTAGCACCTATTTCCCACCTCAATCCTCGGCAAAAGCTCACCCAGCTTGGCGTCCAAACGGACAACTCCGTTTTGACCGTCCGCCCTCGTCGGGCCAATGTTCACCAGCAACAGCGGTTTCTGCAGCGCCAACGCCTGCACCACAAAACGGTAGCTACTAAAGACGGCCAGCGAGGTTCCCAGCACCAGCAGACCGGAACACCGCTCCACCAGACCGCCAATCTCCTCCACCATTGTTCTGGGAACATTCTCGCCAAAGAAGACAATGTCCGGTTTGAGGATGCCCTCCTGGCGGGCGCAATGATCACAGTCGGGCACACGAAAGCGCTCCACAAAGTGCTCCGCCCGACTCAGGTCAATGTCGCCGTCCGGTCGGGCGCCCAGTCCCAGCTGACTGTTTTGTTGACTCTTAAACAGCTTTTCATTTTCTAATAGCAACCCAGCATTCAGCTCTTCAAGCCGACTTTGCATCAGCGTTCGAGCAATCCTCCGGCTGCACCGCAAACAGCGGACCGTGTAGAGGCTGCCGTGCAGCTCCAGCACGTGCTCGCTGCCCGCCTTCTGGTGCAGTCGGTCGACGTTCTGCGTGACAATGGCGCCCAGCTTTCCCGCCCGCTGCCAGCTGGCCAAAGCTAGGTGACCGGCATTGGGCTGGGCGCCAAAGATGGTGGACCGCCAGGCGAGAAAGGACCGGGCCCAGTAGCGTTGACGGGCGGCGGCGCTGCCGAGAAAGGCGGAGGCCGTCATCGGTCGATAGGAGGAGTTTCCATTGCCATCATTTGGTGTTCGGGTGTACAGCCCCACGCCGGGACTGCGGTAGTCGGGAATGCCACTTTCGGTGGAGATGCCCGCCCCGGTGAGCGCCAGCAGGCGGTCACCGGAGTGCTGGTCAAAGAAACGTTGCAGCTGGGCAATGTCACCCTGAGAGACGGCTGCTGCCGCCTGACTTTCAGGCTGTTTGGGCACTGCAGTTGATAGGTGAGAGTTGGAAGTGATGTTGTTTGTGGTGGTGGTGGTGGTGGTAGTAAGAAGTGGACGGCTATGAACTGACAAACAGAAAAATTTGGTAATAATTAAAAAATTGCACAAAAAGTGTTTCAGTGTTTACCTGAAAACTTTGAAGTGAGGAAGGCATAGCGGACTGCCGACTTTACTTTCAGTTTCATTATTTTGTATTCAAATTGCCGTGATAAATGTCAACAGTAAAAGCTGTTTTACCCAATGCTGTGTTAATATGTTAAAAATTGAAAACCAGATTTTAAGTTATTAAAAATTGTCTAATGCAATTCTAATGCAAAAATATAAAGAAAAAATATAAAATGTTTTGCAATTTAGACGCTTGGGGAAATTCGCAAAGTACGGGCGTTTGTTTTGTTTACATTTTTTATCGGTAACAAATTATGATTCTGATCAATCATTCATTTACAAATTCTTCTTTTTCTACATCATTTCCTTTTATAAATACCTAATTTATAATAACGATAAAGATAATGATGATGATGATGATGATAACAATGAATCATCACTGAATCACCGAACCATTACTGTCAGGTACACTGCATGATTGAAACAGCCGCGACAGCAACAGCAATTACATAACAATATTGTGAAGATGAAGACAAAGCCAATGCATCAGCAGCAGTACACTTGAACTCTTACAGAAAGAAAGTGCTTATAAGCACAAGAAGGAGCTTACCTGAAGACGATTCTAATTGAGGGTGAAGGTAGTGCGGCCACGTAGTAATCAGCCAGCACAAAAATATTGTCACCTATCGTCGAAGAGTGGTGGCGCCTTCAACGCGCTAAGAACAGCAGTTAATTGCAACATATGTGGCCGTGAAGGAGCAGCAACAGCTCACTTGGCAAGATTGTTGTTGTTGTGTCTCTCTATTTGCGACTTTTTTCACCACTATCACCATTTTCTCAGCTCACTTTCTCTTTACCACAACAGCAGCAACTGTACATCAGCAACTTATTTATCTTTTTCCTCTTTATCTTTCTTTCTCTTTCTTTTCTTCATTTGGCAGCATCTGAAGGAAGGGCCAGCAATGAACTGCATAGATGTGTTCAGTGCCTCTGCATCTTTTTCCTCTTCTTCCTCTGCTTTTCCTTCTTCTTCTTCTTCTTCTTCTCGTTCCCCAGCAGCAGTTCACTGTATCATCCTCACCATCCTCCCCAACCATCACCGCCAGCATTAGCCGTCGTTTGCCGCATCAATCTCCTTCTCAGCACCACCACTCAATGTTCTGGCTGCTCACCACGCTCACCGTCATGGCCACCGTCTCTCTGCCGCCCGTGTACCGCCTCCTTCGGCCCATCATCCGTTCCAGCTACCGTCGGCTGATTCAGTATCAGCCTTTCTCCTCCTCCTCCTCTTCAAGCTCAGGTAACACTCCAAAGCCGACAAACAATGCACGCTCTGCGGCGAACATCGTCTACACGCGTACCGGCGACAACGGCTCCAGCGGCCTTTTCAGCGGCGAACGTCGCCCAAAGGATGACGCCGTCTTCGAGGCGCTGGGCACCACCGACGAGCTGACCTCCTCGATTGGCCTCGCGCGGGAGTTTGTTCGCAGCCGGCTGATCCGGGACGAGCTGGAGGCGGTGCAGTGCATCCTCCAGGACCTGCAGGCGACGGTGGCCACGCCGAAGAGTTCCGCTCGGGAGGCGCAGCTGGCGCGCACCAAGTGGAACGTCGACCACCTGGTCGACCTGGAGGCGTGGATCGACGTTCACTCTGCGGTGCTGCCTCCACTGCGAAACTTTATCCTGCCCTCAGGTGGGCGTGCCTCCGCCTCGCTGCACCTGGCCCGGGCCATCTGCCGCCGGGCGGAACGTCGCCTGGTGCCACTTCTTGATGACGGCCTCGAGCTGCCCGTCCTCCAGTACCTCAATCGACTGAGCTCCTATCTGTTCACAGTGGCCCGAGTGTGCGCCCGTGAGGATGGCTTCGAGGAGACGGTCTACCGACGACCCAGGCAGCAGCAGCAGCAAGAAGAGGGTGAAAATGTTGATCAGTAGCACCACACTTTTATTATTTTACCTGTTTGTTATCACAAATACTCTTTTCTATGTCCTGAATCTCCTCTAACGCCTCTTTAATCTCCAAACTTTTCCTTGTTTTGGTAATCACTGTACGCTTTTTTAATTCAATTTTGAGGTAGTGGTAATAAAGTTTTTGACTTGCGATGTTTGTGAGAACTTGTGCCCACTTTCCACGATTTTAAAAAAACCTGAACAGTTTAGTGATTTTGTTTCTTCACAGAAAAAACATTAAATAAACCAAAAAATAAAACAGCTTTTTAAGAATAGTCATTTTATCATTTAGAGTGTGGCATTTTGTGTTTTCTTATCATTAATGAGAGGGGTAGTAGCAATAATTTGCAGGAGTTTTTGTGAATGTTTTACATTGAAAAAAACTTCAAAAAACTGAACAGGTAAATAAAAGAACAAAAGAACGGTAGAAAAAATCATATATAAACTGAAAATGTAGTGGTATTTTTTCAAACGTTAACAAAATAGTTGTGTGGTAGAGCATCAAAATGATTAAGGGGTGAAACAAAAGAAAGGAGAAAAAAGAGATTATCATTGATGATCGTCATAACCACAATCACAATCAAATAGAAAAAATGTGTGGTAGGCATAGGGTAGACTGATTGAAAGGTAGGCTTGATTTTGTAATTTACATCAAAAAGGCAAAAAGAACAAGAATAAGAAGGAATACTGCTCAGAAGCAGATTTGTTGATTGGTTTTTACAGAAAAGAAAGAAAAGGAAAGGTAGAAGAAAAAATGAAAAAAATAAAGTGTATGCGTGTAGTGCTGAGATCCTGGAGGATAATTAGAGAAACGGAAAGAAAAGAAAAAGGCAAAGTGGTAAAAAAAGAAGACAAAGGAGTAAAGAAAATGATGAAAAAGTATGAAAACAAAACTGAAAATTCTGTGTGTCTGCTGTCGTGTGGGCAACAAGTGTACGCGGGTAATTGCCCAAGGTTTCAGGTTTCCAGATCCAAAACTCAATGATTCAAGTGTTTCAGTGGACACTCCATCACCTTATCAACGCCATCCTCCTCGCTGCTTATCGAATGGCACTCTCGCAAAGCATCGACACCACTTGATCCTTCATCTGCTTCTTCTCCTTGATCGAGGACATAGCTGCCAGGTTGGGAGATCCACTTCCGTTGCCAAGTCCTGCACCGGCTCCAGAGCCGCCGAATCGGCCACCGACGGCCTGAATCTTTGGCGAGCTGAAGAGGTGGTCCATGGAGCGCTTGAAGACGTCGCCAAAGCTGGCCATCTTCGTGTACTCGTCAATCGGTCCCAGGGGCGGCTGGCCGAGCGACTTTTTGTGGCCACTGTTGTTCATGCCACCACTGTTGTGGTGGCTGTGCTCGAGGGCGCCCACGCTGATGGAGTTCGATCGGCGGAAGGTGCGCTGGTCATTATGCTTGCCCGGGGCCGAGGTGGACAGCGGCGAGTGGATCAGGTACGGGTCGTAGGCGTTGTCAGCCGCCCCGTAGGAGGGCCCGTAGCCGGCGCTGAAGGAGCTGGTTCGGAAGCGACCTCCTCCTCCTCCTCCTCCGGGATGAACTCCACCATCAAAAGCGCCCTTTCGCGAGCCAATGTCAATGGGCGAGTAGGGCGGCGAGTTGCTGCTGGAGGCCGTGCTGGCCCCCTCGGAGTTGACGGACATCGAGCGGCCGAATCCGAGGCGAGGGTTGGGCGAGGAGGAGTTGATGTTGTTGATGTTGGAGGTTCCAAAGTCAAAGGAGCTCTGGCCGCGAAAGCCGCCCGCAGAGAAGGACTTGCTGCCGATGCCGCCTTGTGCAACGTATTTAGACTCCGGCGAGCGACGACTGATCCAAATGGCGTCCGACTGGTCACGGGAATTCATTTTGAGGTGAGTAGTAGTAATAGTTTTTTGGGAATAATTCGAAAGTGGAAACGCTTTAAATGGACTGCTAGGTAAGTCAGCCGGGGCAAAAAATTCTAGCAAACTGCTGCTGCTGTCTAGCAATCAAACGGGAAGGCAGGCAGGCAAACTCAAATTTAAAAGATCAGGCGAGAAATCAGGCAGACAGGCAGGCGGGCGGCAAACCAAAAAGCTAACTTTGAAGAGGGTGAAGAGGGATCGAGTAAATCGAGCACACCGGGGGCTTTTACCAGACAAAAGATGGGCTGGTAGAATGAAGATTCAGATTGGCGTTTTCAAGTGATAGGATAAAGTGTTTGAGGTAAGTTCAATTGCTGTGTAGAAGAGTAGATAAGAAGAAGAAGAAGAAGAATGTTAGAAGAAGCAAAAAAGAAGAAGAAGAAGAAAAGTTGCAAAGTCAATAGCAGTAATCAATAAACAGCAGTGGAGCACTTGAAAACGACTCGCGCGCGTTTAAGAAACTAAAGTGTGTGTGTGCTTAGTGGTGGCGACAGCAGAAACACGATAGTCTGGCGACGCGCTGGGAGAGCCTGTTTTTATATCCCACCAACCAGCAAGCAAAGCACAACACTGCCACAGTCGCAGCAGAAGAGAACAAGAGCGAGCGGGGAAAGAGGCCGCAAAATACTGCTGCGGCTGCACAGGCAGACAGTCAGGCAGGCAGCAAGTCAGCAAGTCAACAGGCAGCAAACAGAGTGAAGCCAACTAAAGGAGAGAGGGAGAAAAGGAGAAGGAGAAGGAGAAGGTGCCGCTTTCACTTGCTGACTGTGCCGACCGGGCAGTAATGGCTGCTGCTGCACAGTCTGTACGGGAGACTACGGGATGAAAACTGACAAACTGATGGCTGGTTGGATGGCTGGCTGGTTGCCCCGGTTGCTGCTGCTGCTGCTACTGTACGGCAGAGAAGAAGAAAGAGAAGGAGAAGAAGAAACCGCTGCCAGCGCTGGTGATGGTGGTGGTGGTGGTGGTGGTGGTGGTGATGATGGTAAGCAGACCAGGACTGACTGACTGACTGACTTGCTGACTGGTTATCAGCGGCTGAAGCGGCGGCGGCAGCAGCAGCGGCAGCAGCACTGAGCGCTGTACAAGGTGGCAGTAAGGAATGAAGAGAGTGCCATGCTGGTACTGCATGTGTGTGTGTGTGTGCTTAGGGAAAATAGTGAAAAACAAATAAGAAGACAAACTCTGGTAGCACACTGGTAGTATGCCGGTGTGCTGTGGTGCTGGTGGCGGTGGTGGTGGTGACCTGTTTCTGCTAGGCAAAGTTGATTTTATTCTGCTTTCTGTTTAGCTAACGATAATGTGCTGCCTTTATGGGCAAAATGGGTGGTGTTTAATGTGAGCTGGGAAAATGGTAGTCTTTAGAGCGCTTTTATCGACTTTCTTTTTCTGTTCTCCCAAAAAAACTTTAGCCGTACACTCTGTATTGTGGCCAGCAGTGTTTTGGGCAGCGACGGCAGCAACAGCAGCAGCCAAACACTGAGGACTAATGACTGGCTTTTTGCCTATCGGTAATTTAGGTGACTGCACGCATACACAAACAGGCAGGCAGGCAGGCAAACTGATAGACAAACAAATCTACAGGGTGGCCTTCACACCACAAGCACATCACGTCAACAAGAAGAAGTACACTTTACGCCAGAAGCGGCATCATCATCGCCTTCGCTTTCACCCAATTTCTTTTGCCGAGATTGCCTGGTCGCTATCATCATCTTTGCTGGTGCTCTCCTTCTAAGCATCAGCAACAGACTGCCGGAACAGACTGTCTTGCTGTGCTGGCAAAACAAAAGGAGGAGGAGAAGAAGTGAAAGTAGTAGTAAGTTTAGAGAAGGCAGCAGACTGAGAGATTAAAAAGGGAAAAGAAAAAAGTTAGTGCCATAGAGTTAGTGCTGCAGCATCAGACACAAAAAACGATTTGTACACGTACTGAGCGCGTGTAGTGTGCCCGGCAAAAAAGGTTTGTGCCGGCACTGTCACGTACGGCACTGTACGGCAATGGGAAAAGGCGACTACCACTGTGTGACCATCACAGTGAATCAGTTATCAACAACAACAACCACCACCGCCACAAACAATAGCAAAAGAGATGTTGGAGGACAATAGTGTAAAGTGCAGCAAAACTGCTGCTGTTCATACATTTGTAGAGCTGTGCATTGTAGTGAAACAAAAACCGGTTGATAATCGGTTCACCTACGACAAATAAAAGGCTAGTACCAGATGCAGGCGCCTTTGATGAGGTAATCTAGTTGCAGTACAAATACTTTGATAGTAGCAGTAAATGGACAAGGTATTTAAAGATAAAATGAAAGAGATAGAGAAGAAAGGCGCGCATAAATACAAAAATAGAAAGTTTTGGCGGTCATAAAAAATGTGACCAAGTTTGCATATCGCATGCCGTTTGTTTTGCACATCGTCTGCACCTAAAGTGTGATTAGATCTGCAGTATCATTTAAATCTGCTAACTCCTACCTTTTCCAACCTTCAATATCTATTTTTAATCTCTTATCAGTTTTCAAGTGTCCAGCAGTGCTCAGTTTTCACTCAAACCTTGGCATTCAATTTTTAGTTTACTTACCGAATAGTTTTTGCAGCTTATCAAGCAACCTGTTTTTCAATTAGGCCAGTTTAGGTCAAACTGTGAAAGTGCCGACAAGTGGCTAATAATAATTCAAGTCAAAAGGTTGTGGGCAGGAGAAAAACTGGTAGGCGGGAGAAAACGGATAAACTTGATTCTGCTGCTGTTGTTGCTTGTAAGTAAGACAATTGACCATTTTCTTGCACATCGGCATCAACTTCTCAAGTGGTTCTTCTTTGGTTGCCAGAAACTGTTCTCTGTAAAGTAAAGTAAGTAAAAAGATGAGAAACAGTGATAAAGGGGATTACGTGAAATTCAAAGAGCACAGCGGTCAAGAAAAGCGTACTTTCAATTGCCTCTACATTGTTTGTGTGTCTTTGAGACTTGCAATATGTCGGCAACGCTGTTGATGCAGCTGCTGTTGTTGTTGGCTGCTGCGGCAGTACAAGCTTACTCACTTACTCATTCACTTACACTCATTCACTTACACACACACACACTTGTTCACACTCACTCATTCACTCATTCAGTCTCTTTCAGTCATCCAGACTGTGTTGGCCATCGCACACACTCGCGGCATTGCCTTGGCATTTAGTACGCGCCTTATCAGCAGCAAAAGAAAGGGGAGGGGGGAGGGAAGTGGCTGATAAGAAGGAGAAGAGCAGCCGTGCGTTTGCCGAGTCACGATCGCTTGCCGGCGACCGCGTGTGTTTGTGTATGTGTGTTGCTCGGTTCGCTTTTCTTGCTGTGTTTTGATAAGCAGCTAGCAAACATCTCACGGTGAATTAGACGACAAAAAAAGTCACCAGGCAGCCAGGCAAAAGGTCTAGCGAATTACGACACACAGTACTGACAGTCTGACAGGGTAGAACTAGTAAGTTTGACTGGTTTGAACGAAGTCTGAACTTGAATTACACGACGACGACGACGGCAGCTTTGGTCGATGATTATCGCCAAAGGCACGGGGTGAGAGAATACAGCAAAGAAAAGTACAGTAATAATAGCCTGAAAAAAACGATGTTGCAGTGACAAGTGTGGTACTCAACTAAATTAAGTGGCCACCAAAATGCAGGAATAGTAAATAAAACTTAATTGAAATTCAGAAAAGTTTTAATTAGCAGGAATAAGCAAAAAAGTCAATAAACAGTGTTCTTTTTACTTTTCTTTTGACTGACAATTTTGGGCCGCTATTTACTCTTTATCATTTCATCTGTACTGTCTTTTAATTGCTGCAGTCTTTGGCTTGTAAAAGTCTGTTAGTTATTGATGTTTTTTTATTTAAATTAAAAGTTGTGGTAAACAAGCGCAAAATTCTCCGGAATTTGTTTGTGCGCCAAGTTTAAAAATAGAAAAAAATATATTAAATTAACTCGTAATTGAAAAGTTTAATAGTTGAAATGCAAAATGAAATGCTTGCAAATTAAGAATGATTGACACTGATTGAAAGCTCAGCACCCTGATGTGTGCATGGCTCACACTGTTTTTTCCTCCGTTGCCATGGATAGCTTTAGTTCCCAGTAATAGTAATGGTAATTGAAGAAGAATCAAAACAACCATTAGGTTGATTAATCAAAATGGCAGTCAGATTGACAGACAGACTGCAGCTACTGCACAGCAAAAACATTCTTTTTTGTTCTTTCGCTAGTCCCTCATTTTTAATGTTTCTTCAAGGCCAACATGTTGACAAGAAAGCAGAGAAACGAAAACAGCAAAATTCAAAAGAAACAAAAAAGGAAAAGACAACTTTACTTTCAGTTTCACCTGAACTACCAAACTTGAATGTAGTTCAGTTCAACCTGCAGTTGCAGTAAATGAAACAAAGTAAGCATAATAAAATAAGAAAGTAGCTCTTAGCTGGAAAAAAGCAAAAGTTAGGTAAACAAGTTACCTAGGTAGGATGAAAGTGTCTTTGTAGAATAAATGTGTGCTTTATCGAAAATGTGTTTACTTGTTTTGGAAAATTGAATCCCAAAAAGTAAAGCAATGTACAGGTAAACTGTTATTGTTTCTAGTACACTATTTTGCCAAAAAACAAGTTATTGTACTTTTGCTCCGGAACAGCGTTATTATTATTGCCACTTAGCAGGCTTGACTGAATTGAATAAAGAAAAACATTCATAACGGCAGTTCAAAAAAAGATACACTGTGTTTCTTCAGCTCATCCAAGATGACAAAGGAGAGAAAAAGCAAACAAATTTTATCGCATAAAGAAAACTCGATTACTCGGCTAATGGCTTTTTGATAAAAGCACGAGAAAGAGAAGTACAAGTGAAGACTGCAACTCCCTTTTCAACTTAGACTCATCAAGATACTTTTTCATGTTTTGAGCTGAAAAAACAAGAAAAATTACAGTCTGGAGATCAATATCGTTTCTTAACACTTCAGAAACTGCTTGCACACTACTGCTACCCTACTAGCAATCAATAAAAAGAAAAAATGAATTTTTGCATAAAAACAGTTTTTAATTAAGATCACATGAACAAGACAGTCTTATCTTGTTTTTAATCTAGTTTAAAAATAAAAAACTAAAATCAATCTAAAGTTCCTTTTAACTATTAGCATTAAAAGAAAGGGAGAAAGCAGGTGCAATAACTTCATTGCAAAAAAATGCTGTAAACTGTGAATGGTGACGACTTGAACTTGAGTAGAAAGCAAAAGCAAAGCTTATGGAAAGGCATGGAAAGCAAAGTGCATCAGTGGATGCTTGCCAAGAACAACAGGCAACCCCTCTCCAAAATACAAAAATGGCAAAAGTGAAGTGATACAAACGATCAGAGCAAAGGCAAGCCAAGACTGCGTTATAATTACCAGCAAATAGTAAATAATCATCATCGCCATCATCATCATCATCTCTAACTTGGCAGATTATTGGCAAAGTCTGTGCGTTGTTGTTTACTACACGACCACTGCTGCTTACTATTTCCATTACTACCACTAAACAATCTTTGCCTGAGAGAGTGTGTGTGTGCGTCCGATTAGAGCAGAATACATGACGGTGTATTGAGAGATTAGATTGTCTGCTGCTGCTAAGGCTACGGCGAGGTGACAAACAGGAGAAACATGTGCTCAGAAATGGACGCGACGGTGTCCAGAAACAGTAAACAAAATATGCTAAGCAGAGAAAGAGAGAGAGAGAATGAGAAATGCCATGCAGTTATCAAGAAAAGTATCCAATTTGATGTAGATTACCATAAAAGATGTAAAAATAAAGTAATTAGAAAAGACCAGCGTTTAGGATGCCAGGGTGAAATTTGAGAGCGAGTCAAATTAAACCTCTTAACTGCCCTTTGGAGCATGACATTTTTGTTTGGATTGTTTTGCATTGCAGCGTCCTTTCCTCTGCATTGCAAAACAAAAATTATTAGATGCTAATCTTATCGACAAACCCAGCTGCGACAATAAAAAAATGTGCACAAAGCTGGGCGACATCAATTTCAGTGGACATCAGAGAAAGTTGTGAGGGAGATAGGGGGGGGGAGAGAAAACCCAATGATAAAGGAAAGGCAATCAATTGGCTGGTGAGATTGAAAAAAGGACGCCAGAAAAGAAAAAGAAGAAGCAGTGTCGATACTTACCAAAACTGATTTAGTTCTCTTTTTGTAGATGTAGAAGTGGTGGTGGTGGTAGTAGTAGTAGTGATGATGATGATGATGCTGATAATACCAATGGCAATACGACGACGACCACTATGATCAGGACTGGCTGGAAAAGGGGGCAAAGTTAGATAGATGTACTTTTTCTTCTTCTTCTTCTCCTTCCTCTCTTGCTTTTCTTCCACTACGCAAGCAAGCGCACGTGCGCAAGTAAACACACTGAAACTGAGAAGAAGTAGAAGAAAGAAAAAGGGGCAAAAGTTTTCTTCTGACTTACTGGCCAGTGAGAGAGTGTTCGGTCAAAAAAGAAAAAGAAAAAGAAGAAGAGAGAAGCCTGGTTGAGGTTTAGATTATCGGGTTTTAGAAAACGGAAAACGAAGAAGAAAACTACTAAGAAAGCGGTCAAAGAAGGTCGCAACAGATAAAAAAGGTACAAAATGCAAATGAGCCTCTGTGTACTACTACTACTACTACTGCTGTGGCGTACTTTGGCCAGGTCACGTAAGCACAGGCCGGCGTGGCTGCCGCTGCTTCTGAGACAGTACGAAACAAGAAAAGGGAAGAGACACCCTCAGAGAAAAGAAGAGAGAGAGAGAAAACAGGTGAACAAGAGACAAACCTGGACGTCAGAAGGTGGAAAGAAGAGAGGAAGGAAGGAAGGAAAGCTTTAGCTTTAGGCGACAGTCAATCAGTTTGTTTTTCTTGTTTCTAATTTGTTGTTGTTGTTGATGTTGCTGTGTAGGCTAGCAGGCTGATTGACGGCCAGGCTGGCTGGCTGGCTGGCTGGCTGGTGGCTGATGGCTGACTTCACACGCTGCTCTCAAGGTCTCTCTTTTCTAGTTTTAGAGTGCTGCAGTGTTTGTTGCCGCAGTGGAAAAGTAAAAGTGCAAAGTAGAGGAGAAAGAGAGAGGAGAAAGGAAAGAGAGAGAGAGAGAGAGGCAGCGGCAACATAAACACAGCTGCGGTCAAATGGCGATAGCTACTTCTGCTGCTGCTGCTGCTGCTGCCCGTGCTAGGCTGCTCCTACACTAGATCAGGCGATATTCTAGCTCCAGTGCTAGAGCACTCTTCCCAGCGAGAAGAACAAACGCTGCTGCTGCTGTTGCTGCTGCTGGTACAAGGTTTTTCTTCCTTCTGGAATAACCAAAATGGTACTGTCAATGGCGCACACACACACACAGCAAAACGTAAAAGTGCTGCGTTGGCACTGTTCATTAGCGCACGGCGTCAATCGGTCAGTGTGCTAGACAGTGTAGGAGCAGCAGCAGCAGAAGTCGCCACCAATGGAAAGTGCCTGTCTGTCTCTATTTGCTGTGTCGGTGAACGTGAACGTGCAGAAGCAGCAGAAACTTTTCCCATGCAAAAGAGGAAAGTTATGTAAGTAATGTCAATTGGCCGCTGCTGCTTCTGCTGCCGCTGTTTCTGCTTTCAGCGCTCGTGCGCACCCTTTGTAAATGTATGGAATTGGCATCAAAAGGTATTTGATGCTTTCAATCACCAAATCGGAAAGGTTTTGATAGCTAGCACGTCATTAGGCAAAAAATAACTTTAAGCAAAGTTGTCGCTGCTTCTTTTGTTTTTGTTGCCGCTGCTGTTGTTGTTGTTGTGGCTGCTGTCGGCGAAGTTGCAGCTGTATAGTTTGCTAATTACACTACCCAAAGTTCTAAAAATAGCAGCAGCAGCAGTAGCAGCTACTGGTAAAAAGCGGTGTTTTCCTTCTTTTTCTTCTTTTTAATCACTTTTAACTGCTGATGATCCTGCAGCTTTGCTACCTCTTTTTACCTCCTGTTCGGTTGCTACTGCTGCTGCTGCCAATGAACTACTCTCGGTTTCAAAACTTTTCCTTAACGTCTAGCGATATTCCTTTTTTCCTTTCCTTTGCCTGCTTACTTTTGCCTGGTTTGCCACCACTGCCGCCGCCGCCGTTGTAGTAATAAATAGGCACCCAAAAATAAACGCCCAGTGAGTGAAATCACTTTCTGATCTCAGCTTTCTTTTCACTTAACCAACATTCAGCTGACACGTGAACAGATGATGATGGCAGACGAATCAGAGGTGGCTGATTTTATAAAGAAAACGATACTGCTGTAGTAAAGACTAACTAATCAACTAACTAGACTGTGTCATTTGCAAAAAAGTGAAACTTTTTATGCGTTGTGAAATTGTGCAGTTGATGTGCTATGCACCTGAAACAAACAAGCAGACAGTCTGGCAAACAAGAGTTTCATTGCAACCAAAAATTCTATTTGAAGAGGTGCTGGCGCTTGAGGATTAGTTATGACAGCAAAAACAATATCAATGACTGCTTTCACTGGAAAAGGAGGAGGATACAAACAAGATAAATCTTTTTTCGGTGTGATAGCAGTCAGCTAGCACCGATCAGGTGCAGCGACCAATGTCAAAACCATTACCATTACCATTACCAGTTGAACACAAATGTCTTGTTCAAAACAGTGTATCTAAATATTCGCAAACGTTTGCGCTTGTAAATATGTCTTCTTCCCTTTCTGCCTTCTTACCTATCTCCTAACCAGTCGACCTTCAAAGAAACGACAACAATCAAAAAAAGCATCAGCAGCAGCATAAGGTGTTTTCCAACCCTCAAAACTAAAAACTAGACAAACTAGCACATTAAAATGCGGCCTGGCTGGCAATCTGTGTCTATCTACCTCACATCGACATCACCGGCAACCGGCTTGTTGTTGTTAAGATTTTTTCTTTTTCTTCATCTTAATTTGTTTTCATATTATTACAACTTTTGCCTTTCTTTTGCACAGTCACCACCAGAGACTACCAGTCACACTGCTCAGGGCACTCTGGTAACAGGTTTATGTGTTTTTCATTGCACTGCTAATAAAGAAAAAAAAGTAGGCAAAAGAGAAAAACTAAGTAACAACTAGTTGCTAACCAGCCAACACAGAAAAAGAGAAGAAAGATAAATCATTCGGATCATTCGGCTCTTCTTCTCTTTCTTCAGACCTGTTACTGCTTATTCCACATTTTTTCTACCTTTTAATTTACTTAAACTGTTGATCGACTAGATTTGAAAAACACACACACACTTTGCAACAATGTGCAAGAAAGGGGACAACTTTGCAGGAAAAGTAGTTGCACCGGTCGGCGGCTGCCCCGACCTTGAAATCTTCCCTATCTCATACAATCTACAACTGCTAAAAGGGATGAACACATACACTTATACAGACAAATGCATGCACACAGTGTGTGATCGCTTTTTCCCTCTTCCCCTCTTCCCCTCCTCTCTCTTTCTTTTTCAAGTCTCACTTCTGTCGATGGTAAAAATAGACATCCCCTAAACGACTTTTTTCACTGCCAACACCGACAAATTGCTGCTGTTGTTTTTTATTGATGAACCGGTTGTCACAAGCAAAGTGTGTTGTAGTGTTTTAAAAAGCTACTGATGAAAAATAGTAGCTACCACTGCAAAATGAGCAAAAAAGTGTAAATGTGTGTGATAATAATGGCGATAGGAAGGTCAGTGAAGAGAGATAACTCTTATTTGGTAACGTCATTTTGTCGGAGCACATTCCGTCAAAAATGGATGGAACTTAGTCACCGGAAAAGAATGTTTTTTCCGTTTCCGCTCAGTATTTTTACTTTGATGTTAACATTTTTAATGCGTTACTGTGTTTGTAGACATATTTGAATGAATGATTACTAAGTGTACTTGAATGCAGCAGTAGCGATGCTAACCAAAACAAAAACACAAAAGTCAGTTGAGCGGTGGTAATGTTTTTGTTTTTATGTAAAATGGTCATGCACAGAAATGCACGTGCCTATTAGCAGCAGCTCAGTAGCCCTTTTTTTATTAACTCAAGTTGATCAGTTGATGATAAACGAAACTTTCTTTCTGTGTGCTGCTGAGCTAGTTGCAACCAGAGTATAAAGTGTGCCCATGTTGCAACAACTGTTTCACCGTTTTACAAGTAGCACTTATCGATTTTGCATGACTTAGTGTTAAAAAGTGTGTGTGTGTGTTCTGCCCATCCTTGGATTTTTAGACTTTTACTGAAATTTCTTGCAATAGTAGGGCATTAGTCTTATCAACCACACTTTTATAATACTGGCAATACAAAAAAAACTAAACTTTAAAGGACGGGTAAACCGGATAAAATGACATTGTTATTTTGAAAAAAAAGGATTGAGACATGGGCAAAGTCACCCCTTTTTTCTCTGGCCACAAATGTCAGCGTATCGATCATCATCATCATCATTAGTATTCACCCAAAATCAGCCGGAAAACAGCAAATATCTGTTTAACATCATCATTATCAGTCGATGAGCCCTGAGCTTTGCCTGATCACGACCAGACAACAACAAAAAACAGCAAAAACGGTAGAAAATGAACATTATGTAGCGAGTGTGTGTGTGTGCTAGAGAATCACAACTGACGGCGCAAACATCGGCGTAACATCTGACTGGGACAAAAACAGCTGACAAAGATAAATTGTCAAAACAGTGTTGGTGTGTTCTGTGTTTTGTTTTGTCTAGAATGTTTGATCATTGCAAGCCTGGTACAACTACTTCACAGCAAACATTTTTTGCCGAGTCGTTGCTGTTTTTGCATTTTTCATTTTGTCGCCTTTAGTTGCCCATGTATTAGTCGTTATACGGGGCTAAATCAGGAAACAAACGGATGTAGATGTGCTTTGATAGTAAAACACAAAAAAATATATAAATTGGCACGACTGTACTGACAACTGTAAAAAGGGGCAAAATTGTAATTTTAAATTGAGTTAAAAAGAGGAAATGCGTTGTTTTTGTTTATCTGTGTGTTATTCTTGCTATCAAAATGTAGCAAAACAAAATTGGGAAGTGAATATGGTTTTGTGTATAAATAAATAGCATTACAATGCTACACAATAAACTACTAGAATTTAATAAACTTCAAATTAATTAAATTTAAATTTTGATTTAAAATAAATAACTTAAGCAATATTTTTTAATGTTTGATTCCAATACAAAACATGCAAAAATAAATCTCTATAAACTGCTTAAAAATATCAATAATTTTTTTGCACAAAAAGTAGTGGCGACACTTAGTGAATGAGAATCAAAATAAAAATAAAATTAAAGTTTTTAAACTGTATAAACTTTCACAATTTAAAAATACTTTATAAGTTTTAATGTTTTAAATTTAAAAGTTAGTTTATTACTTTATTGTTTAACAGCAAAAATGCTTAATTTTAATTAATACCAATTTGTTTTTGCATAAACAAATCGTGTTTGCATTCTGTTCATGGTTAATTAAAAAATCAAAATTTTTAGTTTGGTAATTTTAAAAATACTTATTTTAAACTGTTTTAAAAGTTTTAACAACCACGCATGATTTGCTGAACAAACAAAATCATTTAATCATTTAACAACTGCGGTGACCTTTACCTAGTGCTTCAAAAGTATATAAAAAGATGAGTTTTCTGAAATAACAGTCAAACCGCCTATTTCCCTATCCTTCTCTCTTGTCATCGAGAAAGATCAGTAGCAGCAGCAGAAAGAACAACTTTAAAAAACATAAAAATGAAGTTTCTCATTGTCCTTCCTGCTGTCTTTTTCCTGGGTAAGTGTGATCAGGTAAACCAAAATCAGAAAATTTTTTAACTTTACTAACACTTTCGCAACTTTTATCTTTTAGCTTACGCCAGCCACGCTGAGCAACACAAGCACGCTCGTTCCCCTGCAGTCAGCGCGGAGATATCCGCGGAAAGTGCCGCCGCCGCCGACGAGGCTGAAAAGCTGGCGATAGCTGAGGGCGAGGCTGAGAAGCGAGCCGTCCTCAGCTCGTACAACTCTCGACCCAGCAACGCCTACTCGGTGCTCTCCTCCAGCTACCAGAACTCCAACTCGTACAGCAACCCCGCCCCCGTCTCCTCGAACAATGTGCCCTCCGTGAACTCGTACGTGAGCAACCCTAGCTCGTACAATGTCGTTCCCTCCAACTCGTACAGTCCCCCGGCGGCGCCGGTGCACAGCTCGTACAGCGGCAGCAGCTCCAACTCGTACACCGCCGGCAACACCGTTGGCTACCTGTCCGTCTGCCAGAAACGCCTCAACCTGCTGCACAACATCAACAAGGAGCTCAGTGAGGCGATCGCCGCCAGCCAAGGTCACTGCGCCAGTGTCGTCACGCTGACCAATGCCACCGCACAGGTGGACATTCTCCTGGTGAACAGCTGCGGCGGTTCGCTGTACGGCGCGAAGAAAGCCCGAAATGCTGTCTAAAAGATGTACTATGCATGCAAGGTGTTTTAAGGTTTGGTTGGTTGGTGTGGGCTGGGTGCCACAACCTTGTCTTTTTGAACCACTTTGAGGTACTTGCTTGCTTTTGACCACTGATTTTTTGTTTTTTGGACCTTTAACTTTGGCGTATGATGGGAAAAATTTTGATCTTTTTTTATGGATCACAAATTTGAGGTGACGGTTTTAATATTTATATAACCACAACTACTACCACTACTATTCAACTATTCATTGCTACTAATTTATTATCATTTGTCTTTTCACTACTATCCAAGATAGATACTACTCGAAGCTTACTGTGTTATTCTATTTTTCTTACTTGCTTGCTATTTTTTCTATTTACTTTTCTTTAACTTTTTTTTATTTTTGGTTTTTCTTTTGTTTTGTATTTTAAGGTTTTTTGTTTTGTTTTTGTATTCTCATTTTTCTATTATTTGAAAAATGTTAATTGTATTTTTTATGTTTTAAGTTAAAAATTGTTGTAATTTTATATTTGTTCATTTTTTTATTTAAAAAAATAATTTTAAAAACGTTTAAATGTTTGAATAATTGCAAATTTAAATTTAAAAACTTTTTCGTAATTGTGCAACCATTTTGTGAGTTAAAAAAACTTATTTTTAGTACACCGAAAAACGTTATAATGTTTCGTCACGTTTTAGCATTTTCCAGTTACAGAACATTTTTTGAAGGCAGTCGTTCAGCACTTTCTAAATCAACTTTATCCACATTTTCTTCTTCTTCCTCAGCGCCTGCATTCTCCTGTCCGGTGACCGGGCAAAACCTTCGCTCTAAAATCAACGCCCCCACAGTGAAGATCATGATTAAGCAGCTAAAGTGGTAGATCAGCCCTGGATAGGTGGAAAAGCTAAAGGTGAAGAGGTAGGAGTAGATGAAGGAGGCGCCTAGCGGAACAAACGCCTCAAAGGTCGCATTCAGGCTGAAAATCTTGCCCGCTTCACCAGGCGGAACAATCTTCGAGAACTTGGCTTTGGTACAGACAATTCCAAAGCCGGTCAGGCTGCCCACAGGAATGGCAATGAAGTAGGCGAGTGGACTGAGGAAGGTCCCTCGGATTAGATCGCAGGCAAAGTTGGAAATTTGCGCCAACAGAATCAGCGTCGAGTCCGCCAGGCCAAGCCAGGTGATAAAGAGGGCGGAGAAGACGGCCAACAGGCCCATGCTGACGATCTGGTTGACCGCCTGGACGGTGCTGAAGGTTTCGCTGCTCCAGTGATAGACCGACTGCGAGAAGGTGATCATCAGCCCGTCCAGGCCGCTGGTCAGCACCAGCTGGCTGAACTCGATGAAAACCAGCAGGAAAATTTGCATTCGAACGTTTTGGGGCCGTTTTCGAAAGAAGGCGGCCAGCGTTTGCCGGGCATTGTCCAGGTTGAAGAAGACCTGAAGGGCGGTTTTGTTGTTATTTGAGGTAGCTGAGGAAATTGAAGAATTTGTAGAAACGACGGCGATTTCTGTCGATTCTTTAGTAGATTGAACAACCATTTTGCATCCTGAACTTGCTTTCTTCTTCTTTTTCATTACTTGGTACAGCGCAAAAAGCAACGCCGTAGACGCTAGATCAAAGACCAGCATTAAGAGAAAGTTGTAGTAGTAGGTGCGCAACTGTGGCTGGTCTGCCGTCGGCGTTTCTCGATTGCGAAGCAACCTCCCGCCGAGGAACATAGACCCAGAGTAGCCCAGAATGATGAAAATCTCCAGCGCCACAAAACGAACTCCGCGTGACGCCTCCTCAGAGTGCGAGGTAATGAAGAGGCCGGCGGTGCTGCCAAAGGCCATCAAGCCGCCGGTAAACCAGACATTGAAAGAGGGAATCAGCAGGAGGTAAGGACCTGAACGAATAGAAAGTGTAAAAAATTAAAAAAAAAGTTTAAAAACAACAAAACAAAGCACTTACTTGAGTTGTAAAAGTAAATCAGCGCCATGTTTGCGACAGCAGAGAACACGTCTCCCACAATGTTGACTAGAAAGATGAAGTACACCGCATTGGGATAGGTGTCCAGGAAGGGGCCCAGAAAGAGTGACCAGAAGAGGATGGGCGCCGTCTCGACTATGTTCCTGAGTGAAAAGGAAAAAAATTAGTTAGTGTTAAACAAAAAAATGTGCTTTTTATAAAACAAAACGTACACATAGTTTGAGAACTTGACCGTGTCCGCTAGGACCAGCTCCTGCATTGCCGCTTCTTCGCTGTTCCGACTTGGCCGTTGGAGATTCATGCAAAACTCGGCACTCTGCTGGTGCTGAACTAGGCAGATTTTGTCTTGAATGAGCATACTAGAGGACAAAACCGGTGCTAGTAAGGCCTGGATTTTGATGATGAGAAAAATTTCAAAAAGGAAAAAGTTGTGTTTCTTCAAAATGGCGAACATTATGAGGCTGGTTTGTTGTAATTTAATGCTTAAAAGTTGAAAAAGTTGCTTCATCTTGGCATCTTGAAATGTGTCCTGCTTTTATACATCAAATTTTTTAAGTTGTGTGTGTCCCTTTTTTGTTGCAACGGTAGATTTGCACTACAGATTGGCCAACAAAGTGCATTTTTTGCACTTAATTTGACACACAAGACTTGTATTTTACTGCTGAAATATAATACAAAAGTATTACGGTAAAAAGAAGAAATCCTACTTTTGGATTAGGGTATCTCTAGACAAAGAAAATAAAGGCACTTTTGCTGGTTTGTAGTTTAATGTCAAAGATGATGATCAGGTTTTTTAATCCATGATCATCATCAGCGCAAGTATCGATGCGTCATGTGCTGCAGTGTTAAACAATGTCATCCAGCTATCAAAACAACTTAAAGTTTTAATCCAATTTATCAAATTGTATTTAATTTTTAATTGTACAAAAACTTTATGTTAAATGATAAAAAATAAAATTTAAAATATGGCCAAGTATCAAGTTTTTTTCAAATGATTAGTACAAAAACAGTATGTTAAGATAAATAATGAACAAAGATAAGGCCACACAAGATTTACTTAAAAGTGAGTTTCACTGCGCCGTCTACAAAAAAGTTGCTTAAATTTGTATTTTGTCAATTTATTACTTTTAACCAATTCAAAATCAAATGTTTAACTACAAAAAGGTAAATTTAGTTTTGAACTTTATTTTTGTTATTTACATCATTTTAGTATGTTATGTAATTCTTAAGATAACTGAACCTAAAAATTTTTAAGCAGGTTCCGTTGAAACACATGCATTAGAGAAAAGCGCAGGGAAGCCAACCATTTTTTTATCGAGTGTGGCCTTAAAATAAACACTGGGACAATGTTTTTAAACGAAAAGCTTTACAACTTTGTAGTTAAATATGTAAACGATTGAAAGGTTTCTAGCTCGTTGTTGTCAGAGTTGACATCAAAGTGGCCCGTGGACGGCAGTTTCAAAGCATTCCAAGTAACAAAGACGACCACAGTGACTACCAGAGAAACTGGGTTGATGAGCAAAAACTGAAAACAAAAGATTTTAAAAATTTTAACAACTTTAGCAACTTTGCAAAACTTCTTTACTTACTTGCTCAATCACCAACAGGCAAAACAGCAGCAACAACTCAAAGATAGACCAGCCAAACTGAAAAGTGTGGCGTTGGCGGTAAAAGACAAAAACGTACATCGCAAAGATGATCAAGTACACGGCAATAGTCAGCTGGATTAGCGTTTGCTCGGCCAACTTCACTGAAGTGGCAAGCAGATCACACACAAAACCAAACCAGGTTTTGGCGTTCTTGAAACCGGAAAAGAGGGCCACTTCAATGAGGAACTCCAAAGTGGGCAGAAGGTAGAGCAGTGCACCGTAGATCCAGTAAGTGGGTGAAAAAATAGCGTTTTGCAGCCGTTCCAAATATCGATCATTTCCGGCGATGACCGCCCACCGAATGAACACTCGAAGGGAGATCAACAGAAAGACAATGGCCAGCAGGATGTTCTCAGGAGGGAAGCTGCTGCAGATGGCCGAAGAGCGCTCATAAACCGAGCAAGTGTACAGGCGAAAGCAGAAAAAGACCAAAATCGGGAGAAAGGCGACAAAGCTGAGGCTCTGTGAATAAATAAGCAAAATGCACAACATAAAATATCGTTTTTATTAAAAAACGTTTCACGTACCTTGTACAACTGCTTAGTAACTGATCGCACAGCAAAGAAGGTGCCCACTGCGACGACTACAACGAAGATTAGTTGACCGAAAAAGAGCGGAATGCTTTCATCTGTTGAGCCAGTGCCGTTCATTTGAGTTAAAAACCAAATGAAGAGAAGAGTGTTGATGGTGAAGGGCACCAGAAAGGAAGTCAACACGACCGAAACTCCGGTCAGGCGCACCGCCATGATTTTTGGATGATAGAATTTGCGTTTTCAAGCAAAATTGAGCAAAAACAGGCTGGGAAAAAGTACGTCTGCTGATAACCGTTCACAACAAGCAAATGAGTTGGTGACACTTGTGGTGTTTGTTCAGCGAGGGTGAAGGGAGGGAATGAAAGCAAAAAAAATCGGCAGCCGATTACAGAGAACAGAGTGAAAGTGCAAGTGGCAGCAATTTCACCCTGCTTGTTCTGTTAGCCGACTGCCTTGTGAGTCAGAGAGTCTTCTCTTCTCTTCTCTTCCAGCCACTGGCGGCACTCTGGCGCCAAAAAGACATTATGGCCAGACTAATTGCTCTAACGGACATTAGCAGTATTGAACGGTATTGCAGAACGATGAAGAGCAGAAGAAGAGAGGCAGAAGGAATAAACAAAACTGCTGGTAAAACCACAGAACATGGGCACTATTTTAGTTGTGATTATAAGTTATAAAACGTTGTTTTGGTTTTAGTTTGTCGCTGGAAACAACACTAATACCCCTGTACAGTTTAAAATATGACTAAATATCCAGTTTATATATCTTAATATGTTATGTAGTTTTTGAGATAATTGAACCTAAATATTTTTAACAAAATCAATTGAAACACATGCATTGTGGTATGGCGCAAAAAAGTTAATATTTTTTTATTGAGTGTGGCCTTAATATGTATTATGGAACAATATTTTTCCCTAATTAACAAAAGCTTACAATTTTGTAGTTAAACATGTGAATGATTGAAAGGTTTCCAGCTCGATGGTGGCAGAGTCGGCGTCAAAATATCCCGTTGGCGGTAGTTTCAAGGCATTCCAAACCACAAAAACGATCACAGTGATCACCAGAGAAACTGGGTTGATGAGCAAAAACTGCAAACCAAAAAAAAATTTTAAAAATTTAATTTTTGAAAATTTTGCAACAAATTCCACACTTACTTGCTCAATCACCAGCAAACAAAACAGCAACACTAGCTCAAAGACAAACCAGCTAAATTGAAAAGCGTGGTAGCGCTGGTGGTAAAAAACGAACGTATACACCACAAAGATGATCAAGTACACGGCAATGGTCAGCTGAATTAGCGTCTCTTCGGACAACCTCACCGAGGTGGCAGCCAGTGGCCCAGAAAGCAGGTCACACACAAAGCCAAACCAGGCTTTGGCGTTCTTGAAGCCGGGGAAAAGGGCCACTTCAATGAAGAACTCAACCGCTGGCAGAAGGTAGAGCAGTGCACCGTAGGTCCAGTAAAGGGACGGAAAGGTGGCGCTTCGCAGCCGCTCCAAGTACCGCTCATTGCCGGCGGCAATGACCGCCCACTGAATGAGCACTCGAAGGGAGATCAACAGGAAGACAATGGCCAGCAGGATGTTCTCCGGTGGCAGGCGGCTGCAGATGGCCGAAGAGCGTTTATGAACTGAACAGGTGTTCAGGCGAACGCAAAGAAAGACCAGAGTGGGGAAAAAGGCGACAAAGGGCAAGTTCTGGTTGAGTAAATTAAACATAAACTACTGTTTTTAAAACAATCAAAAAACCTTTTCACTTACTTTGTACAGATGCTCAGAGACAGCTCGCACGACAAAACAGGTGCCCACTGCGACGCCCAGGACAAAAATCAGTTGACCGAAAAAGAGTGGAAAACCTTCATCGGTCGATCCAGTGCCGTCCATTTGAGTTAGAAACCAAATGAAAAGGGCAGTGTTTATGGTGAAAGGCACTAGAAAGGCGGTCAGCACGACTGAAATTCCCTTCAAGCGACCTGCCATAATGATGCCTCTGAAGCTGCTTAGGTTTTTTTACTTGATCAACAAAATTGAGAAAAAATAGGAAGAGAAAAAAGAAAAAGCACGTTTGCTGATAACCTTTGTCTACTAGCAAGTGAGTTGGCGTGTGGAGATTGAGGGTAAAAGAGAACATGAGAGCGAACAAATCGACTACCGAGATTAGCGCAGAGAGCAGAGTGAAAGTGCAAGTGTCAACGACTTCACTCTGCTTGTTCTGGTTAGTCGGATAAGTCAGTCAGTCATCTCATTCAGCCAGGCTGGTGGGGCCAGGGTGGCCAACGATAACTTTTGTTTGGTCGGCTGATGACCAAACAAAAACAGCTGAGATGTTACGTAAAAAAAGTAAGTACAGGCAAACGATAAGATTGAGATAACGCTCTTATCTTTCGATTGTACAAATTTTTCACATGGCATCTCAGCTGCTTTTTGTTTGTTCGGCAGCCGAGTAAACAAAGTATATTGTCTGCCACTCTGTATTTTATAAATATTTTTAACTTTTTATATTTTATTTGATAAAGAAATACATTAATTTCTCACGTGCACACTAAATCTAGAGCATAAGCAAGGCTTTTTGTTTTTAACAACTAAAACACTGCCAACAGAATGAAAGACAAAAGGTAATGTTTGCTTTTTTTGCACGCCCAGCAAATTCTATAAGGCAGTCAAAAGAAGCGGCGTTTACATCTTGACGCTGTTTTCAAAGTACATGAAGTCCTGAAAATGATAAAAAAAATATCAAATGTCATTCCAAACTCACACAAACGCCTTAAAAAGTGAATTAAAAAAGCTTACAATGAGAAAAGTAGTGGCCAACAGCGTCGCCTTGATCTGCACGTCGAGGTCCAGCGGAAAGGTGACGCCAAAGTGGTCCGCCTTGGTGAAGGCCTCCTGACTGAAGCCGGTCCAGTGTTTGGTGATTTCGCCCACCTTCGTCTTCCGGTCCACCGTCAGCACGTCAAAGACCACATCCCGACAGAGGCCATAGGTGAAGAGGGGCCCCGAGATGCGAAGCACCCGTTCGCCATTTCCGTCCAGCAGACTGAACTGCGGCCGCCACCAGGACCAGTCCTGCTGGACGGTGCCCAGCAGGCGGTCGCAGGTGGTGCTGCACACCTCCAGCTCCTAGGTTGATCAGGGTGATAAGTTTGATAAGTTTGATAAAAACTAAATTAAAAGAGAAAGAATAGAAGGACAGTACCTGACAGGGAAAGCAGCAGCAGTTGCAACGCAGTGGCCGGTGAATGTTCACCACCTCTTTGCGGTAGTTGTCGTAGAGGTCAATGTCAAAGGGGCGAGCGGGGCCGCAGCACTGTCGAGTGCAGCAGTCGTTGTCTGGTGTAATATAATGAGGTATTGATAAAAATGTTAATGATAATGATAAAGTATTTGATGATAAGGCTTTCAGTAATACTTTCACTTACCTTCCACTGCAAGGTAGACACTTTGGCCGGCGGAGTTGATCACCCCGTACTTGTTGTTGGTCTCCCAGCCGGTGAACGCCTCCAACAGCTCCACCTTCTGCCTGATCGCCAGCTGATCGACGACGGTCAGATACTCCAGCCCTCGTGGAACACTTCGGGGATCGGTGTTCGCCGGCAGAGGAGCAAACATGTCATCAACTGTGCAAAGGGTGTTAAAGAAGAGGTGTTATCTAACAAAATTGTCAGAAATAAAAACAAAATACCTGAACGTTCTCCGGGTGGAGTTGGAGGACGAGAGTGGCCTGTCGAACTTGGTGGGTCAACTTGGCTGGTTACCTGTAAATCGGTAAAAGGCTTTTCTGCATCGGGTTGATGATGATGTCCTTTCCGATGACTTTTACTCTTTTTTGGCTGAGTTTGATGGACTACTTCTGTTTTTGCTGAATTACTGCCGCCGCCGCTCATTTGGTACATCATCATCGTGTCCTTGGCAGTTGTTGTGGTAGTTAAAATTAGTTTTGTAAAAAAACAAAAAATTTGATTATGTTAACTTTTAATAAAGGCTATTATAAGAATAAATGTTTGTAAAAAATAGGAAACACTAAAAAATTGTATTTTTCATTCAAGTTATTTGCAGTTGGCAGTGGCCTTTTTGGCAAATCCAGCGCTCAATGCTCAATCTGGCGTCCCATGTGCTTTCGGGTAACAATGTCAGCGCTATATAGTTACTTTTTGGCGCTCCTCAAAGGATTGTGAGCATTCCAATAAGGGCATCTCAGTGCTGACCAGTAGTCTTCAAAAGAGAGAAAGAGAGGAAAAGAGAGAAAGAGAAGGACAACTAAAAAATATTCTTTTTTTCACTTTTGGCTCTCTTTTTACCGTTTCTGATGCGTTAGTCTAAAACACTGCACTGAAAACGGAAAACAGGCAAATAAAAAAGCACAAAAGTGGCTGCAAATAGAAAAATGTTATAACTGGTGCAACCCTCTGGTGCATTATTTTGTTAAATAATGATTGATCAAAAAAGTTTTAAAAGTTTTTTTGTGCAAAAACTAATTTAAAATAAAAAGATTGCTTGATTATTGTCATAAAAAACATAAACAGTGATTTGTTTATTTATTTTATCTTTTTTGTGTATAAATTATTAGTATTTATTAAGAAAAAATGTGTTTTCATTTTTTTACATTTGATTTACTAAAGTGTTTCCAAGTTTGATTTGACAAGTCGTGCACTACTCTGTCCTGACTCGGTAAAGTTGAGTGCACACCGCCACCGATGATTGTTGGCAGTATTTAAACTGGATGACTCGAGTGTGCCCACAATCTCAAAGTGAGGATACTCCACACTGGCGCCATTGACAATTGATTTCCAGTGGGTGACTGTCTCCGCCACAAATTCCACTATATCGTGAGCTGGAAACGCAAAAACAAAGTTTAAAATAAATTAATTTTTAAAACATAATCACTACTTTACTACTTACGAAACACCCAAAAGTAGCCCAACAAATTATCGGAACCGGTTTTTGTTCCAAAGTCACTGTAAAACAACACCTGATACTCTTTGTCGCTAAAATCGTTCAGTTCATCAATTGAACACCTTCCTCGGCGTTCAACTCCATTGGTGGCGTTTGAGCTTGAGCTAAAGTCAACAAACGGTCCGACTGGTTTCCAGTGAGCAGATTCAAAAATGATGTTTTTTTGGGTAGTTGGATCAACCGCAAAAAGTTCGCACCAGTAACTGAGTTTTTGATCGCCGCTTTCTCGAACCACCAGGTTAAAAGTGGGAAATGATTTTCTGATGCCATGGTGTGCTGAAACGTTAGAATACTCTTTAGAGAATAAAAAAACCTTGCCATGGTCTGTTTGTTTAAAAAAATTTAGTTTGCTTTTATAAAAATGATTTATTTGTTGTACCATCAATTTTATAGTCTGCAAGCAGTCCATCTCGACTGTTGAGGAATGCTACTTGATAGGCACCATTGTTTGGGTTGAATTGGCTAGACAGTGAACAGGTGAGGGTGAAAGGATAATGCAGAGGAACATGGTTCACACTACTGATCAGGGTCGGCGGGGGGAGAGGGAGAGTGGTGATGGGCACTTTGTTAGAATAAGCAGAATCAACTAAATTATACTGAGCAAAACAGTAGAACTGTGCACTAAATGTCTTCTTGGTTGTTGTGACAATGATTTCAAATGTGTTACTGGTATCAGTGGTACTGTTCACTTGTTGTACTGATGAAATGTAAGGCAAGTTTGCATTATTTACGTTTAAATGAAGTTTTCTTTCTTTTTGGTTAGTAGTTAATGCTTAGGTGCGGGTAAATGTAAAAACCATATTTTATTTTTCAGTTAAAACAGAAAAAACATTTTTCAATGTTTACCTGACATAAAATATTCAGAAAACCAACTGTTACTAATCGTATTACCAAAATACATAATAAATTGCTTATTTCCAATAGTGTAATTGTCAGGCATATTGCATTTTATCGTAAATGCACTGCCTGCAGACAGAGTGTTTACGTTGGTAAAAGCAATTGGAGGTGGTGGCTGCGGTCCATCATCTGCCAGCACTTGCTTGTTGGCAATAAGGTTATCAAGGAGAAAAACAGTCAACAACAACCATTTGACAATTTGAGCCAACATTTTTTAAAAAGTTGTAAAACTACAAAGTAAATTTAAACGTTAAAGTTTGTGCAAATAAAAAAATTTTAATTTTTAGTTCTATTAACAACTAAATTTAAAGATAAACTTAAGTGCTTTTGATAAAACTCTAGTTGTTTATTTAATTTATCTAAAATATCAAATTTAAGTATAGGAAAATTTAAACTGTTACTGCAATTCATTTGCAACATTTTTGTATTGTGTTATGTTTTAAAACATTTGTAATTTTAGAACTTACGAACATTGTTTTTCATTTTATTTAGAACGGTGTATTTCAATGTAGTGAGTTAGCTATTTTTTATTTTTGCTGAATAAACATTTTATAACAATTCAAGTTTTTTATACTTTTTAATACATTGCGAAATCTAAAAACAACCAAAAATTTTAAATATAAAAAATTAGTTTGTTAACAAAAAACTATATTGTTTCAATGTTTGACATAATCAGCTGTGCACTACTCTGACCAGGTTCAGTGTAATTCAGGGCGCACCACCATTTATTGTGTGCTACATTAGAGCCCGATTCTAGCTTGCCAATCACCTCATAATGCGGATACTCGACACTGCTGCCGTGAGCAATAGTGGCCCAGTGGGTGACCGTCTCAGTGACAAACTGAGTCACTCGATGAGCTACAAACAAAAATTGTGAAAGCTTTTATCCATTCAATCTTAATTTACTTACGTCTCACCCAAAAGTAGCCTAGCAAATTATCGGCGGCTATTTTTGTTCCAAAGTCACTGTAGAACAGCACTTGGTACTCTCTGTTGCTAAAATTGGTTAGCTCATCAATTGAACACCTTCCTTTGCGTTCAACTCCGGTGGTGACGGTTGAGCTAAAATCAACAAACGGTCCAATTGGCTTCCAGTGAGCTGATTCAAAGCTAATGTTGTGCTTTTGAGGTGTTGAATCTACTGCCAAAAGTTTGCACCAGTAGCTGAGCTTTTGGTCGACCTTTTCTGTTATCTGCAAGTCAAAGGTGGGAAATGCTGATCGTGTTCCAAGAAGGACAGAAACGTTGGCCAGATCTTTGGAAACGAGAAACACCTTTCCTGATGCTGTGTTTGTGAAAAAACAGTTAAATGGTATTCTATTGATTTAACATTTTATTTTGTTATCATACCGTCAACTTCATAGTTCCCAAGCAGTCCATTTCGATTGTTGAAAAATGCCACTTGATAGGTACTGTTGTGTTGGTTGAATTGACTGGGCAGTAAACAGGTGAGGGTGAAGGGATGGTGAAGTTGAATATGACTCACACTACTGCTCAGGGTGGGTGGAGAGAGAGAAATTGTGGTGACGGTGGTGATGGGCACAAAGTTTGAGTAAGCAGAATAGTGAATATTGTAATAAACTCGACAGTAGAAGTGAGCACTGAATGTTCTCTTAGTTGTGATTATACTGATTTCAAATGTGTTACTGGTGACATTTGTGCTGGTAACTGGCTGTACTGAGGCAATGTACCATTTGTCTCCAATATTCAAGGCTGAATAAAACTCTCTTTTTCTCTGTTCTGTAACTGATTCTGTGATGCGTGTAAAATAAAAACCCATATTTAGTTTATTAATTACAAATAATGTTTTTACTGTTTACCTCGTATTACATAGTATGAAAAATAAGCTTCAGTAATGTTATTGTAAAAGTATATTTGAAATATTTTATTCCCAATAGTGAAGTTGTTCGGCATTGCACATTTTAATGTAAATGCATTGCCTGCTAAAACAGTGCTAACATTAGTGGAAGCGATTGAAGGTGGCGGTCTTGGTGCATCATCTGCCAGCACTTGCTTGTATGCAGTGAGTTGAACAAATAGAAAAATTGGCAGTGTCAACCATTTTACGGTTAGAATAAACATTGTCATGAAAATAACTAAAAAATAGTAACAAACAGTTCTGTTAAAATGTCAACAAGCAAACTCTTTATATCAAAACTATCTTTACCAATTTTATAAAAATTAGATTAATAATATTAGCACAAATAGCACAAAAATAATAACTAGTTTATCTTAAGTGTTTAATTTAAGTATTGCCAGCAATGTGTGACCATAACATAATGAGTTTTCATAATTTGAAAAAAAAGTTTAAAAACAAAGCTAATTTGAAATAATAAAAAACTTTACTAAACTTATACTGAAAAACCCTAACTTGTTACATTAGAAATGACGTTTTAAAAAGATTACAAAAATAATGTTAAACCGTTTTAAAAATATTATAGTTTTTAACACCCATTAAAAATGACATTATAAATGCAACAATGTTTTATTTTTTATTTAAAACACTCATTGATTGTTTGCATTTGGTTTTCATAAAAATGTTTTAGTTAGATTTTAATGACGCTAAAATGGCTGCACTCAATAACAATAAAAAAATGTTTTATTTTATGAAAATTCTGTAAAGTTTAAATATCATTTTTACGTTGTTTTAAAAATGCTCTTAATTTTGCGTCAATTTAAAAACAGCAACAAAACTATCGTTTTTGTTTATTGTTCGTTGTCAAAGTATTTTTTAAATTAAAATGAATAAATAAATGATACAAAGTATGCGAAAAATGCATTAGAGTTTTAATATAATTTAAAAAACTTGTTTTTTATGTTATTACAAGCAAACTATAATACTTTTTAATTTTTAAAATGAATTTAAAAACTTTTATTCTGAAATTTAAATTTCTTTACACTTGTGCACTGTACGACAACTACTTTGAAATGGTCAAGCAAATAAACTTGAACAAATCAAAAACTAAAATTATTTATAAATATAAAAACAATAAAGCCCGTTATCAAATTATCTGTTTTCAAACAATTCTTTTTGTATACTCAATTTTACTACTTTTGGGGGCAATTTGGGGCGATAGTGTTTCTGTAACGGTTCACCTTTTTTTCTGCAATTGGTTCTACTTTGAGGGCATCCCTCAAGTGCACCTAATTTGGATTGTTGCTAATGTAGTCCTTGGAATTTACTTTATCAAGTTGCTCTACTTTCATAACGATGGCCGCACTTTTGCCGTACTGTACAGCCTTGTGCAACCTAATAAAAATGGCAATAAGATGACTTTTTTCATTAACGCAAACAGCCGTTTTTGTGGACAAAATATCCGCCTAGTTGAGTTTATCAACCAACGGCTGCTGCCGATGGGCAAAGTTTATCAGATTAGCATCAATTTTGCTTGGAGTATGCTAAAAATAAAAAAATAAAAATAAAAAAGTGTTACGAAACTTTTTATTTTTTAGATTGTTTCCTTGTGCTTACCTGCATCAACTACTACGGAAAACTAAAAAAGCGGAAGCTGCTGTGGTTCCAGTGGAGGCCAGCGTTTGAGCCAGGCAAAACTGAACTAGAAAAGCAGTCACACAGTTCTGGTTTCTACCTGCTGGCAAACGCCTCTTTCCTCTTCTTTGGCTTCACCTACTACGCCGTTAGCCGAATCTACGTGGAGTTCGTCGACACACTGGGCGTGCTGGTGACCGTCCTTTTTCTGTCATTTAAAGCCCGCCTAGAGCAGATTTGGGAGCACCTGCAGTCGGGAAAACGGGCCTTTTTCAGCGGCCTTCGCCTGCGACTGCACCTTCGCTACAACGCCGACTCGGCCGCCTTTCTGGCCGACTTTAACCGCCTTTACGGCACGGGAATGTGGGCCTTCTTTCTGGTCGGCTACCCAGAGAATGCCTTCATGTGGATGGGCGTCATACTGACGGGAAGTGAAGGAGGTAAAAATAGCCAAAGCTCAAAGTGGGGCCTCCAAAAAGGCGTGTCGCCGCTGCTGAGGGCGCTGGTCCTGGTCACCTCCGTTCTGGCCGACCTCTTCACTTTTGCGCTGCTCTACAAGGCCATTGGCCTGACGGCGCGCATGTACGACTGTGCGTCGTACATGACCGGTGTGGCCGTACACTCGAAGAGCATTCAGGGTGACCTGAAAAGTCGGCTAAAGTTGGAGCGATACCTGGATCTGTTTCACTCGAAGACGCGGCCGCATACGGTCACCTACGGCCGACATGGACCGGTGACGACGGCCAGCTTTGGAAAGGTAAGGTCAGATGTTGGTCGTTGATAAGCTGATGTACAACTTTTTCCTCTTTATTTTAGTCCATCTTTTACTATGTAAAAATTTTGCTGTTTGTTAAGAAACTGATAAACTAAGGTAGTCGTAATTATGATGATGAAAAAATACATTGTACAAAACTTAAATGATTTAATAAACACACATTATTTAAGATTATTTGTGACTTTATTTCATGCAAGTTAACTCAAACTTGTGCAGTTAACAGTAATTACATGAAGATTTGTTTGTGACAAGCAGTATTGAAATGACTTTAAATAGGGTAATATAAGGAAAAAAGTAATATCAATCACAATTTAAATGAAGCAGTTATTGCCTTTTTCAGACTAATCTAACTGCAAAGGGGAAAAATATAGCAAAAACAAAAATTAGAAAAAGAAAAACTAAGATAAGAAAAGAAAAGACAAGTATAAGAAAAATGCCTACCATTTCAAAAATGCGTACTAATTACCTAGTTAAGTAGAGTAATGCCCTAGAAGATCTCCTCCTTGATCTCCTGTTTCACCCAGAACTCCTTTGGTGGTGGTGAAGTTAGCAGTGGCGGCGGCGGCCACGACGTCGGCACATCCTTAAACATCGGCAGCTGTCCCAGCTGAATGGCCCTTGCCCTTCGTTCCTCCATGTTCCGCAACAGCTCCTCTTCAATCTTCTGAATCTCCTCAGGACTTTTCAACTTCTTCTTCACCGTACAGGTGGCCTTGATGTACTTCGACTCCTCCCGTTCCACCTTCACCACGTCGAGGTTGTCCGCCTCCATCTCCCGCTTGGTGACCGGAAAGCGAAGGTGAACGGTGCGAATGTGCCGTCGCATGTTCCACTCATTCACCCCGGTCAGCAGGCAGCCCGGGTACATGCACTGGTAGTGGTACTCGTAGTGGATGTCACTCTTGTACGGCAGGCCGTCCGCCCGGCGCCGCAAAAAGGCCGCATTATCCTTCAGCCGCCGGTGAGCGGAGCTGTGCGGCTTCAGGTGCAGCAGCGGATTGCCCAGCGTCGAGTTGGGCATCAGCCCACCGGGGGTGAAGTCGAGCAGCTTCGACGCCCGCTCCTCCTCCTGCAGCCGGGCCAGCTCCTGAGCGGCGGTCGGCCTGGTGCCGAGGACCACCGTCTCGACGAGGTTGCTCTTGAAGGCGCGGATCTCCTCGTCCTCCTCCGGCTTGATGAACTGCGCCTTGGCGATCGTCTGCAGGAGGCTCTTTCCGTAGCTGTCCCTCGCCGGTCGGTCCTGCGGTTCGATGGTGAAGGTGTGCGCGTCCTCGGTGAAAGCGGTGCCGAAGGTGTTGCCAGCGCCGCTGTCAGCGGCCTCTTTGGCGGCCAGCGCCGTTCTGATCTTCTCCAGGCGGCGTTCTCTTCGCTCTCTTTGCAGGCGTTTCAGCGTTTTGGCGCTTCGACGCAGCTCCACGCCAAAGTCGCTCATGACCGCCTTCGGGTCCTGGAAGAAGGTCCGCAGGCAGTGGCCGCAGTCGCAGAGGTCCTCCGGTTCGATGTACTTGGCAAAGAGGGGCTGGTACTGCTGCTTGAAGCGGCAGAAGGCGACCTCTTCCAGGCTGGGCTGATCGTCGTCATAGTCCTCGTCGTCCTTATCCTTATCATGATCAATTTCAGTCACGTCATCGTCGCTGTCAACCTCAAACTCCGAATCGAGGTACTCGTTGCAGTCCGCCAGGTACTCATCTTTCTCTGCATCAAGCTGGCTTTCAGCTTCTTCCAGAAGAGCGTTTTTTGCCGCCTCCTCTTCGGCCAACACCACGACCACCTTCTCGCCGAACAGATCCTTCTCAAAGAGCTCCAGCGTCCCCTCTACGCTTTTCGGGTTGTTTGAGTTGGGGTTTCGCTTGCGCCATTTGAGAGGTTTAAAAGATGGAGAAAGAGGATTTGTGAAAGAGGTAGGGCTCTTAGCTGCTGGCAGTGAAGGGGAGTTTTTGCTGTTGGTGGTGTTGGTCACGCAAATCGAGGATTTGCTGGGGCTTATTTGAGACGGTTTTAGGGCGTTTGCAACAGGAACTACTGTTTTGTGCTGTTTGTTCAGTTGCTGCTGCTGCTGCTGCTTCAATTTCTGCTGGTCACTCTTGGTAATGATGAAGTTCTTAAAGACGTACGTTTTGTCGTCCACCTTTTGCAGATTGGGGAGAACGTCAGTGTTGAGTATCGGTTTTGACTCAACAGCAGTGGCAACAGCAGAAGAGTTACCGCCGGGATTGATTTTCACAACGGTAATTTTCCGGTTGCCGTTTGTCAAGACGGAATGATTAATTTGAATGGGCTGCTGCTGCTGCTTCTGCTGCTGCTGATTTACTGTGGAGGCTTTCAAAAGGTTGCTGCTACTATTAGAGGTGACCACCGGGACGACGGGAATAATGGCTGGTTTGGCGGCTTTTGAGTAGGTTCTAGGGTTTACCATTTGAAATGAAGGCGAATACGAGGAAGTTACTGTGGCGGGAGATTTGCTGGAGATTGCCGGTGGTTTGCCACCACTTTTTGGTTGACCTGGAACAGCTGGTAAAGCACTGACTCGATGGTACTGTCCATTGATCTTGTGCGGGGGAATCCCGGTGGGCACGGCAAAGACGTGGGCGTCCGGTGATGGTGAAGGGTGGCCTGAAACAGTGGCAGTCTTTTGAGGCGAGTAAACGGAGGAGGAGGAGGGGGAGGAGGAGGAGGAAACGGGCAAACTGGCTCCTAAAGTTGGTGATCCAGAAGTTGACGCGGTATTTTCGGCAGTTGAGGAGGAGGAGGAGGAGGAGGAGAAGGAAGTGGAGTAGATAGGAATTCTAGTTAAGTTTACGATGAATGGAGGACGGAATATAGCCTCTTCATCCTCTTCCTCCAACTCATCTTCATCCTCACTTTTCACCTCAACTGAGGGGAAAGAGGTGTTTGAAGAGATAGTTGGGATTTCCACGGTAGTGTTTTCATCCGTGGGCTCGTCTTTCACAATAGTGGAAGTGACTTTTGGGCTCACTGTTGACGGTGATGAAGGAGGAAAAGCGGGCATTGGAATGGGAATCTCCTCCGTGTCTCGCTCCCAGTTGGGCTCATCTTTGATCACTTTGGTTGCTTCCACTTTGGAGCGATGGTGTCTTTTGCTGCCGCTACTAATAGCAGCAGTGGCAGCAGCAGCGGACTTTCGGCTGCTTCGTCTCATGTTTTTGAGCAATGCTGTAGATAGGCAAAAGATGAAAAGATTAGATAGCGATCAGCAAAACAAAGCACGGAAAAGAGAGGTACTACCTGAGGCCAGAGGTTCTGCCTGATCATTTAAGCAGAGAACGAGAACAAGAAGCGTCAGTTTTGAACCAAAGTGAGAGAGACAGAAGTCGGGTGTACACCTTGTGTCTCAATAAAGAAGAGGAAAGAGGTAAGACAGAAGCGGACGGTTGCAAATGAGCCAATGCTTGCTTGCCGTTGCAAATTGAGCGACACAACAATAATAACAATAACAACAAGAGCTAGTGAGCTCGCTTGTGGCCGGCTCCGCCGCTACTGCTTAAGATTTCTTCTCTCTGTGGCGTGCAACTGGCCTCGCTACTTTGCACAGAGGCGAGAGAGTGAGAAAGAGAGAGAGAGAGTGAGAAAGAGTGAGAGTGAGTGAGAGTGAGAAAGTCTCTGGAGAACGTTAGAAGTGGCAGTTGCTGTGTGTGTGTGAGAGAGAGAGAGGGAGGGAGAGATTGCAGCAGGCACGTTTTTGCTGGAAAAAATGGCTATGCTGACAGAAGTCGCCGTTGCCGCAGCAACAGCCGCCACCGCTGCTAAAGCTATTTGCACTTGTGCTTCATTTTTTCTGATTGATTTAAAATGCCACTGGGAAATAATTAGGATGCAGCAAAAACGTTAGCTTTTAGCGAGACTTTTTTTTGAAAAAAATCTTGTTTTTAATCTCACTCTGTGTCTGTCTGTCTGTCTGTCTGTTTGTCTTGACGTGTGTGTCGAAAAACCTCTTCCCATTTTATAATTTTGCTCAAACTTGGCACAAAAATCACATTAATTCAAACAAAAATTCAAGCAAAAGAATTA
>JAALOO010000461.1_pt1 | contig 36670 bp, 34 predicted proteins | sample 7257641 | NCBI WGS metagenome assembly JAALOO01 (sample SAMN14085613, study PRJNA598686) | mite metagenome | biome: ENVO:01001000; feature: ENVO:01001002; material: ENVO:01001226; isolation source: single female mite from University of Michigan culture on fish food culture... ...
TCTCTCTCTCTCTCTCTCTCTCTCTCTCTCTCTCTCTCTCTCTCTTTCTCTTTTCTCTCTCTCTCTCTCTCTCTCTCTCTCTCTCTCTCTCTCTCTCTCTCTTTCTCTTTGCTTATCTTACCCAAAACCTGAAAAACTCGCATGATACCAACACACACATAAACACACATCCTTTCTTTGATTCTGATTTATTCCTTCTTCTTTTGCTACAACATTTACACTTTACACAATGACATTGACAACAGAAAAAATCCCACATGATACCCATGCTGAAACTTGGGCCCTAGAACCTCTTTTTTCATTTCGTTTGCTTCAACTTCTGCTGTTGCGGCCGATCCTATCCTACGTGTTCTTCAACTTCAACTTCAACTTCTTCTTCACTCTCAGTGATCACTTTGGCTTCTTCTCTATACCTTCTTTTGTTGACTGTTTTATTATTATTTTACCTGATTTCTTCCTCCTCTTTTTGACTCTATTCTATTTACCGCTCTTTTCTTTTGATATTTACACTTTATTTCACTTTTTCTCTCTCTCTCTCTTTCCTGCTCTTTGTCAATGTATACAGGCGAAGAACAGTTTACTACTGTTATAAACTGAAAAAGACAATAAAAGCGCTGTGTTGCCACCTCTTTGTTTGAGATTCTTTTTAAAAAATCCACAAAACGGTCAAAAGCAGAAAATGCAAATTTAATTAGTCAAGTTTGTTTCACAACCATAGGGAGAAAGAGAAAGAGAGAGATCATTGAGTTTGTACTGTTTGCAGAAAAATGCCGACTAGGTAGAATTGCAGAAAAAGTAGAGAAAAGAATAGTATTCATTCAGTCATTCACTTTGTCGTACTAATAAAGCACAAGTCACAACCAGATTCGTAGAGAAATAGAAAGAAGAAGAAGAAGTTAAGCTTGAAGTTGAGATAGAGGAAGTTAGATGATGATGGTCACCACAAACACTTTTTTAGAAGTTTCAGTACTCCGGCCAGGCGAACCTCCTTCCGGCCAGCTTGTAGAAGTACAGATTGTACGGTCGGTAGAACTTGCGCAGCTTCCGAATCACCAGCGGGTGAATCTCCGGATGTTTTCGGCCCTTGTTCTTATTCAGACACCGCTCTCCGATCTTATCATCCACGCCTCGGATGCAGTAGAAGCCCTTGGTGGTGTTGTACACAAAGTTCTCCCGACTAATTTCATGTGGTAGGCCGAGGAAGGTCTCAATCTTTGCCAGCTCAGGCAGTGGATCGTAGACAAATTGGTCGCCGTCGACGACGTGCAGCTGCTTTTTGGGAAAAAGCTAAAAATGAAAAAAATGAGTTAGTAAAAATCTCAATTTAGAACTCCGACTTTCAGCTCACCTTAATCCATCGGGCAAAGTAGATGGCGTAAAGGCTGATTCGAATGCCCTTGTAGTTGGAGTTGATCTTTCCACTAGGCAATAAAATCTCCTCCTCGAAGCTAGGCACCAGGCGGTCCTTCTTCGCCCGGTTGCTGGCCAGCTGGGCGTAGTCGCTGATCAGGCGAGTGACCGGGTCTCTCACTATCAGAATGATCTTAATGCTGGCGTTCATGGCGTGCAGCCGCTCCGGCGCCGCCTCCGTCACAAAGTAGGCGGGCGTCTTCTCGATGACCACGTCGGCGCCCTCCACTGAGGGCGGCATCTGCTGGCGGTACCAGCCCAGGCCGAGGGCGTAGCGGGCGTCATCGTCGAAGAAGTGAAGCTCATCAGTCACCTTGCGAATGCGCGGATGGGTATCGAGAAACTCCAGCAGCGCTCGGGTGCCGCACTTTCGGGCGCCGATGATGATGCAGTTGGGCAGGTGCTTTGAAAGGGGCGTGCTGCTGCTGCTGGTACTGCTAGGGCCGGTGCTGCTAGAGCCTATACCGTCAGATGTTGAAAAGATGGAAAGGGAGTTTGATGCGGTAGAGGAGAACCAGTAAGTTTGGTTTAGCGATTGGGAGTTGGACGTTTGGTGATCGCTAGAGAAGGAAAAAAATAAGGTTAGGCTGATGATGATGATAGAACTTTAACTTGGTTTACCATCGACTGGACTGTGGACTGGTAGTTGTGGGACTTTTCCCATCGGAAAAAATCACCTTCGGCGAGGTGGTACAGGTGAGCTGGCTGAGATCGGCCACCAGCAGCAGGTAGAAGGCAACAAAGACGGCCAAACTGAGCAGCACTACTAGGTGGAAGTTCATGGAGGTGGAGGTCTTCCGCTTGCCCTTCACCAGGTGCTCGGTGCCTCCGGTGAGGGGGAACATCGGGCATCGACTGTTTTGAAAATTAGTTTTAGAAATTGAGAAAAAGATAACCAAAACTTTACCTTTTAGTGAACCTGCTGTACAGTAGGAGCTGCTGAAGGTAGTGGTAGGCAAAGTCCAGGGAGCGACGACAAGCGGACTGTGTGATGATGCCTGTGAGCCGCCTCATTGCGTGCCATTGATGTGCTGTTCAGTTTTGAAGTTGGAGGATCAGTACTGTTTGAGTTTGAGTTTCAGAGGAAAAGTGAGTGTGTGGGTAGAAATGCTGATATGACAAAGATGATATGCGTGTGGGCTAAAGTGTAGGTAAGTAGGTAAGATTTGTGAGAAGAGGAAGTGTATAAAAGTAGACAGAAGAAGAGGAAGAAGATCACAAGAGAGGACAATTGCTTAAGAGATTAAGAGAGGATTCACAACCAGAAATTCACAACCAGATGAGAAAGAGAGAGAAGGAGAAAGATTCACAACCAAGAGTGGCTTAGGTGGGGGTTTTACTTAGGCAAACATTTTGATAAGGTGAAATGATATGTCGAGGAAAATGGACTTTTCAGGACATTCCAAGCATCTCCATCTACACAGCAGATTTTGCCTACAACTACATTCTGAAGAAGTTTAAGGAGATCGATGAAGAAAAAACGAGGTTTGCAAAAAGAGGTCCTCTCTTTTCTAGAGAGAGAGCTCGGCACCGAGCACCGAAACTGAGCTGACACCTCAAGTGTGCCACTCTGGGATTCCCGACAACAGTCAGCTCACAGCTCAGCTCAGGTCACTCACTCACTCATTCTGGATTCTTATTCTCTCTCTCCCTTCCCGTCTCTCACACTCATTGACATGCGCCAGAATTTGTATTGTTGGAGCTGTCGATCCAAAAGCAGCGGCAGCAGCAGCAATTGTGTGTGCAATGACTGCTAATGAAGCTGGTTGCCAGACCATTTATTTGCGCCACTAGCACTACTCAGTGGCAACTCAAAGCTACCGTACATCAAGCGGGAGAAAGCGTTAGTTCAGAAGCACTTAGTTGGACGATTCTTCTTTTCCTCCTCCTTCTTTTTCTGCTGTTGTGGTAGTGGGGGCAGTTGTTGAGGTTTTCTGCCTGAGATACTCCACTGTCTTCTCGACCTGCATGGACAATGAAAAAAGAGCAGCAGTGGTGATCAGTAATGGTAGATTAAAGTTTGATGAGCACACGTACCTCGCTGAACCAGAACCAGTTCGGCTGGAAGACCAACCGCGAGATAAGGGACATCTGCTCGACCGGGTAGAGGAGGTGCAGGTGAAGGTGGCCGATGGAGTTGAAGGGAGGCCAGTGGAAGCCCAGTCTAGAAAGGAAAAGAAGTGGATGAAGAAGATGGACGGCCTCATCAATTAGTCTGTCAATCAATCTTCGCTAATGTGTTTGTGCCTGTCAACACAACAGTCAAACACATGGAAGCAAAACAAAGGAGAAACAAAGGTAGAAATTAGCCAGCAAAAGAAGAATTTACCTCAGTTTTTGGGTGTCAAAGCCGGCGATGTTTGTCTGGCCGTAAGAGAGTGCAACGGACTTCATCTCTTCAACTAGGGTTGAGATAAGAGAAAAGGGCTGTGTTAGTTGAAGAAGCGATGTCAATTTGGAGTTGTTATTGTTGAACCAACTAACTCATAGGAAGATGGCTGCTGTCGAGGTACTTCACATTTGGGTAGTGCTCTCGCGGAATGACCAGATAGTGGTGCTCAGTGGCCGGGTGGATGTCCTTGAAGAGCAGGTACTTGGCGTCCTGGGAAGTGGAGGTAACAACTGTCAAAAATAAATATGCAAAAAATAAAGCAAAACAAACCAAGATTACCTGAAAGAGAATGGCCAAGTTCTCGTGATTGCAGAAGATGCACTTCTTGACCGTGGACATGTTTCTACTTTGTAGTTTTAAAAAAGAGTTTATAAAGTTGGTATTTAAAGCACAGGATTCAATCAATCTCGGTACATTGGCGCCTGTAATGGATTCGGCAGCAGACAAGAAAAGAAAGAAACCTGACGTCTGAGCAGACCACAACAACAAACTTCAGCACACGGCTGCTGCTGCACTGCACAAACACACACACAACAACAAAAGCCGATGATGAAATAAAATCAATTTTTATTGAACTAATATGTACAGATTAGAAAGATAAAGAATGCTGATAATCAAGCAGACCACTTTAGACAGCGCGTCTCGACGTGCGTCGTCTGACAGGCGGCAGAGCAGAAGCGCAGGCCGCAGACGATGCAGGTGTAGGCGCCCTTGAAGCCGCAGACGTTGCAGAAGTGCCGCTTGATGACCGGCGTCTCGATGTTGGGCAGGTAGGCGGCGGTCGTTTTGCTGCTGTTGTTGTTGCTGTTTCCCTTCTTCGCCGACATCTGCCGCGTCATCAGCGTCAGGTAGTTGGGGCCCTGATTACGGGAGTCCTCCTCGATGAGGGCGTTCAGCGTCATCAGGCGAGTTCGAGGTAGAGTGTACCGCCGACCGGAGGAGACAGTGGGCGAGGTGAGGCTGCTCTTGCTGTTGATGTCCTCGAACTTGGGCGCCTTCTTGTGCATCACCAGGTTGGCGTGCGGGTCGTCGTGGAAGTTGTCCCGCTCTAGCTGCTCCAGCTGCTGACGGTTGCGGCGGTTTCGGGTGCTCTCATCGAGGATGCGGTACTGCTTTCGGGCGAGGGAGACTCGCGTGCCCCCGCCGCTCTGTTTGCTTAGAGATTTGGACATTTTAGAAACTAATGAATGAATGAATGAAGTGAGTGTTTGTTGGGATAGTGTTCGGATGATAGCTTTAGTTGACTTCAATAAAGGAGAACTGGTCCATCAGATCGTCAATTTTGGTTTTCAGCGTCTCGATGATGTCGGCGCTGATGAGGAGGTGCGTGGCGTCCAGGTCCTGCAGGACAAACTTTTGGCCGAGGGCTTTGGTGTCGTCAAGGTGGAGGAGGAACTGCTTCATCTGCGGGTCACAGGTCACGACGATGCCGGGGAGGATTTGCACCATTGCTGATGATCATCAGTTGATCATCCTTCAGACGAAGAGATTCTTTGGAGCCGATGAAACGCAATGTTTTTGTTGAAGAAAAACGTTTTGCGAAGCTGTTACGTTGAGAATGAATGGGCAGCGCGAGGCGAAGCGCCGCAGTCGCAGTGGACGTTCGCCAAACGTTGGCTGCTTTGTTTTGATTTTGATTTTCATGCCGCCGGTTTGAAAAAAGTCAAATAAAGAAGAAGGTTTCTAGTTTTTCCTTGCCACACCTCCTCAAGATGAGGTTAGTAATGACAGAGATGTACTCGAAGAACTCCTCTAATTAATCTTCCCTCCCTAGGCTCAAAATCGACGACCTCGAGGTGCTCTTTCCCTACAATTACATCTACCCGGAGCAGTTCAGCTACATGTGCCAGCTGAAAAAGTGCCTCGACGCGCGGGGCCACGGCGTCCTGGAGATGCCCTCGGGCACCGGAAAGACGATCTCCCTGCTCGCTCTGATCGTCGCCTACCAGCTGAAGCACCCGCTGAAGCTGAAGAAGCTGATCTACTGCTCGCGAACCATCCCGGAGATTGAGAAGGTGGTGGAGGAGCTGCACAAGCTGAACAACTACATCGCCGAGGAGAATGGCGGCACGGAAAGCGGCATCGTCGGCCTCTGTCTTACCTCGCGGAAGAACCTCTGCATTCACCCACTGGCCAGTCGACAGAAGGACGGCAAGGCGGTGGACGGGATGTGCTACAGTATGACGGCTTCGCATAAGAGGGCGAAGAACAGAGGCACTTCGAGAAACGGAAACGGAGAAGAAGGGGGAGACATAGAAAGTGCAGGTGAATCTCGGGACCTCGAAAATTGCTGCACCTTCTACGAGCGCTTCGAAGAGGACGGCGGCGGCGAATCGACCCTGCCCGCCGGCATCTACAACATCGACGACCTGAAGGCCTACGGCCGCCAGAAGGGCTGGTGCCCCTACTTCGCCGCCCGCCAGGCCCTTTCCTACGCGAACATCGTCGTCTACAGCTACTACTACCTGCTCGACCCGAAGATCGCCGAGCTGGTGAGCAAGGAGCTGACGAAGAACTCGGTGGTGGTCTTCGACGAGGCGCACAACATCGACAACGTCTGCATCGAGTCGATGAGCGTCACCATCAACCGCCGCCTGCTCGACAAGTGCTCCGCCAACATTGACCAGCTGGAGACGGCCGTGGCGGGCATCAAGTCGGCGGACGCCTCCAAGCTGGAGGCGGAGTACCACCGCCTGGTGGAGGGCCTCTACGAGGCGTCGCAGGCGAAGAAAGCGGACCTCTTCCTCGCCAACCCCGTCCTCCCGGCGGACATCCTCACCGAAGCCGTGCCTGGAAACATCCGCACCGCCGAGCACTTTATCCGCTTTCTGAAGTACCTGCTGGAGTACGTCAAGTCGCGGCTGCGTGTGCAGCACGTCACCACGGAGAGTCCGGCCGCCTTCCTCAAGCACATCTACGACCGAATGGCCATTGAGCGGAAGCCGCTCCGGTTCTGCGCCGAGCGCCTCCGCTCGATGATCCGGACGCTGGAGGTGAACAACATCACCGACTTTACGCCGCTGACGCTGCTGTGCAACTTTGCCACGCTGGTCAGCACCTACCTTCGGGGTTTCACGCTGATCATTGAGCCATTTGAGGATCGGACGCCGAACGTGCCCAATCCGGTGCTGCACTTTAGCTGCCTCGATGCGAGCATCGCCATCAAGCCCATCTTTGAGCGCTTCCAAACGGTGGTGATCACTTCGGGCACGCTCAGTCCGCTGGAGATGTACCCGAAGATGCTCGACTTCACGCCCGTAGTGGCGGCCACCTTCACGATGACCCTCAGCCGGCAGTGCATCCTCCCGCTCATAGTCACGAAGGGCAACGACCAGGTGCCGATGACGTCGAAATTTGAGTCCCGAAACGACGCCTCCGTCATCCGCAACTACGGCGCCCTGCTGGTGGAGCTCTCCGCCGTGGTGCCGGACGGCATCGTCTGCTTCTTCACCAGCTACCTCTACATGGAGCAGATCATCGCCAGCTGGTACGAGCAGGGCATCATCGACTCGGTGCAGAAGAACAAGCTGCTCTTCATTGAGACGCAGGACGCCGCGGAGACCAGTCTGGCGCTGTACAACTACGTCAAGGCCTGTGAGAATGGCCGAGGGGCGGTCCTCCTCTCGGTGGCCCGCGGCAAGGTCAGCGAGGGCATCGACTTTGACCACCACCTGGGGCGGTGTGTGGTGATGTTCGGCATCCCGTATGTGTACACGCAGTCCCGCATTCTGAAGGCCAGGTTGGAGTACCTGGCGGAGCACTACCAGGTACGGGAGAATGACTTTCTCACCTTTGATGCGATGCGCCACGCGGCGCAGTGTGTTGGCCGGGCGGTCAGAGGAAAGACCGACTATGGCATTATGTGCTTTGCTGATAAGGTAGGTGATTGGTTTTGGATGTGTTTGTTTGGGTTTTTAACTTTTTTCTTCCCTTTTTCAGCGCTTCTCCCGTGATGACAAGATGCGCAAGCTGCCGAAGTGGATTCAGGAGAATATGAGCAAGGCGGTGCTCAATCTGAGCATCGAGGAGGCGGTGCAGATTTCGAAGAAGTTTCTCCGGCAGATGGCTCAGCCCTTTTCCAAGGTAAGTGGTAATGGGAGGTTTGATTTATTGAATAGAGCTTGACAAGATTTCATTTTAGGACGACCAGCTAGGACTGTCGCTGCTCACGCTAGAGCAGCTCAAGGACGAGACCCGGCAGAAGAAGATTGCGGCGAAGGTGGAGCTGCTCAAGTAGTGCAGGCAGCAGTAAGTGTCATTGAGTTGAGTTGAGCACTGTACAAAATATCATTTGTTACACATTTTATTTTACCTGTACTTGAGAATCTTAAGATCATTAATGGCGAACTTCAACTTCCATTAGGTTTTTTGTTTTAACTGTCTCAATAGCGGCAGCAGCACTCAAACTCGGTGTTTTAACTTTTCCTTTCCTTTTAATGTTGAGTGATGCCACTCTTTCTTGGAGAATGAAGAGCAGCACTCTACTAGGAAAAGTGGTGATCATGCCGGGAAAAGTGTGCACTAGTTTATTTGCTAGGTAAGTGCACTGTCAGTGCTTAAGAACCAGCAAACAGATAAGGACACGCGATCACTGTCATTACAGTAGGAGTAGTAGAAGTATTATTACTTCCATCATCTTTTCCATGAGCAGAGTGTCCTCTTCCCCTTTTCAGGTCATTTGCACGCAAGTGTCTTCTTCTTCGACTTCATCTTCTTTTCCAATTTCCATTTCCAGTGCTGCTGCTGCTCTTCATTGTTTGCTCGCGCAGAGTAAATCAATGCGAGCGTTTTGGCGAGCACACTGCTTTTTAGTGCTGGTCTGAGTACACCTGGCAAAATAAAGAGAAGGCAGTGGACGAGGTAAATTGAAGAAGAAGTCGTCAGACTTTGATCTGATCGACTGCCTGCACACACAGTCACAGCCTGAATGTGAATTGGACGGTAATTGAGGACGAAAAAGAAGAAAAAGTGGAGAGAGATGAGAGCGGATGGATGCAATGAACGATAGGAGAGGGACAATACCATCTTCAGCAGTGGTGGTCACTGACGCATTGAGGTCAGCCGAAGCCGAAGCCGAAGCAGCAGCCAATTTGAATGAGAGTTTAATAAATAGTAAGTAGTAGTACTCAGTACACAAGTTGGAAGTTGATGGAAAAACAAAAGTGAATGTGTGTGTGTGTGTAATGTGCTTGCGCTTGTGTGTGTGTGTTTTCGCTAGTAGCTGCTACTAAGCACACAAGCACATTACACTCATGCTATGGTAACAACGGTAAGTATCGGAAGGGGGAGGAAAATTGGGGGGAAAAGAGTGGAGGGAGATAATGGAGATCGACGTGGTGATATTGTGTTGTGTTGTGTCCAAGCTCACAGTGTGGCCAGTCAGGCAGTGTTACGGCGATGACAGTTAGCCGGTCATTGCTTTCGTTTTCTTCTTTCTCTTTTCAGTTGTCTTTAGCTTTTTCCAATTTTCTTTTCTATCGGCGGCGGCGGCGGCTTCTTTGACGTGTGGTGACTTTGATGGTGTTCGTGAGTTCGTGAGTCGTTGTCGTCGCTTGTTGTTGTCGTCTCTTGTGAGGACCTGCGGTGATACAGTTGATGTGGTGGTGGTGGTGGCGGTTGCTGATGATGATAGTGATGATGATCACCACCACTGTTTTGATGGTGTCCCATTTGGTGGTAGTTCCAATTATCGTGGTGGTAAGGACTGCCACTGACCATTTGGTGGACCTTTTTAGGAGAAATCGGTGGTTAGTTAATTAAAACCTTAGTCTATTTATTACCTCACGGTAGATTGGCTTGTGGTGCGTATGCGAGACGAGCTCAGCGTGCGAGGAGTACGCCCCTTCACTGTCTTGGTGCCCCTCCATCAGTGGACTAGAGAATCTGGTGCAAATAAAATAGGTTCAGTAATTTAATTTGTCTGCAAGGCACTTACGTGTTCCAGCTTAGGGTGATCGGGTAGACATTGCCCTCGATGTGGACCATCGTCGGCTCGCCGTATTGCTGCTGCTGCTGCATAAACTGCCCGGGCACATTGAACACCTGTTGCTCGTGGTGATGAGAGATAACCGCCCCCTTGATTGGGTTGCCCTCGCTGCCCTCCTCAAAACTTCCTCCCCCTCCTGAATTGCTCATATAGCCAGGGTGAGGCATAAAGTTCATCGGTGGTAGCATAAAGTTCTGTTGCTGCTGTTGGTGGTGATGCTGCTGCTGATATTGTTGGTTTTGGTGCATAAAAGACTGCATTTGCATGCCCTGAAAAGAGTGATGGTTTTGGTGGTGATAATTTTGTTGGTGATGATTTTGTTGATGGTGATGACGATTACCACCACCATGGTTCATCATCATCATTGGTGGCCGTGGGTGGCTGATCATCATTGGCCGCCTTGAGAACATCATCGGCGGCGGTCGATGCTTTCTTTGCTGATGCTGCTGCTGCGTTCGAACAAATTGACGATGCGGCCTCTGCTGCCGCGGCCGTTGTTGCTGCGTTTCAGCGGCGAAAAACTCGTGGAGGTAATTGTTGCTGTCGTCAAAAAGATAATTCGAATGTTGATTCCTCGAAGGTGCTGGTGGCCTCCAGTTACTGGCCTTCCACCTGTTCATGCTGCTAACTGAGCCGGCCATATCGGGCTCAGTGTCATCGTCCACTTCGGCAGTGAAAAGACTGGCCAGATGTTTTGTTGGCTGAAACCAGTTGAAAAGATGGCTTGAATCGGCGGTGGCAAGTCCGCCTAAATGGCGAGCAATTTTGGGCAACCAGAGTGGCCTTTTGTGGTCTCGACTTTTATCCTCACGAGCTTCGACTGCTGCTGCTGCTGTTGGCACTGGTAATTGCTGAGCTGAGGTGACTGCTGAGCCATCATAGGCGACCACCACCAGGAAAAGTAGAAACAGTGGACACTAGAAATAGAAAGGAGAAGAAGAAGAATAAAAGGTGTTAGATGAAACAGGTGAAACAGGAGGAGAAACGCTTGTCAGCGATTAGTGCGGCGATGAAAGGGAAAGAAAGAAAAGAAAGAAAGGTGCCAAACGAAAAGAAGAAACAGTTCTCAGTTATGAGAAAAGACAATCCCAGCACAAAGTGAGAAGCAGCAACAGTTACAATTGAGTAAACATAGATGCCATTTGATGGGAGCATTCTTCCTCCACTTTGTGGTCGCCCGTGCTTTTTTCTTCTTCTTTTCCGACGAGAGTGGTCGTTCAGTCGTCGCCGAGAAGATGAAGATGAGGATGAGGACAACAGAGACGACGACGACAAAGACGGTAATGGTAATGCTGTTACCGCTGATGATGATGTTCGCTCCTGAGAGCGAGCTCGCGGACAGACACGAGAGCACACAGACAACAAACACTGAGAAAGGGAAAATGAGTACCACTGAACACCACAACTGGACAAGAAGAACAGAGAACGGACAAAAACGGGCGCCGGCGGGAGAGAGAGGAGAATGAGGCGAGGGGGCGACAGAAGCAGAAAAAAAGTAAAAGAGAGAGGTAGTAAACGAAGAAAAAGAGAAGATAAGCTTTTGCTGTTCGGTGGTTTTAATGGTCCGCTGGTGGTGGTGGTGGTGACTGAAACGAGAGACGACGACTGCTTCGAAAATGAGCTCCGAGGACAACAATGGACGCGGCGGTGGTGGCGGTGGACAACTTGAAGATGCAGTCAAATGAAGGTGGTGATGGTAGTGCTCGGCTGCTGCTGATGATAATGGCAAACTTAAGTACAGCTCAGTGAGCTCAGTCAGCGGTTTAAAAGAAAGTTTAGCTTTCGACTATATGCAAAGAGGAGAAAAAGAAAAATGAGAGTGTCTTTTCGATTAGGAACGGGAAAAGAAGAAAAAGAAGAGATGGAGATGAAGTAAAGGAGGAGGACTTTCTTGTAGAGTTGGTGGTGATACGACCAACTCTTTTCTTTTTCTACTTTTACTTCATGTCTCGTGTGTTTTGACTTGACTGTGTCTCCGCCGGACAGTGACTCGTGTGGCTCCTTTATATGTTACGAGAGAACAACATCGAAGCAACACTGACCGCTTGGCGCTTGGCAATACCGCACACGAACATAACTTGCAGACAATGTAACCGGACGAAGCAGTTTTGGAGAGAGAGCTGAAGAGAAGAAGAAAGAGGTGTCGATGTTGAGGTTGCTCTCCATCACAGTCACAGAGTCAGAGACAGAGTTGGCAATCACTTCGGTGACTCTCGCTTTCTTTCACCACCACCTCTTCTTCTTCTTCTTCTTGATGCACAGGTATCTTCTGCGGATCTGCTGCTCCGTGACTACTCTCTTTTCTCACTTCTCTGGAGAACAATAGTGGACAACACTTGGGGATAGTTCCCGTTCTTGCTGTTCACTGCTTTGCTGGGCGGAATAGAAACAACAGCACTGATTAGAAGTGACGAGGCGGTCACCGATATGCTGTCAATAAAACAATCATGATAATGATGATGTTGATGTCACTCAGCTTGGGAAGACGACGGAAACGGTTCTGCGCCGCACTTTGAGTGAATAATGAATGATCTGAAGGTGAAAAACCACATACTTGCTCTGATCTGAAGTTTAACATCTTTTTTCTTTCAAGTGGAAATTCCTGCGAATCGTCATACTCTTCTGTTTACATCACATCAGCTGATTTTAGATCGTTTTTGACAGCAGCAGAGAAGAGCAATAAATCATACGGGACGCGCTGGCCTGGAGAAGACAAATTAGAGCAACAGAAAGTGTGCAAACACAAACACAGACGTGTGATGCATATATTCCATCTCTTTGCCATTACCATCACCACCTTCTTCTTCACAGGTAGGAAAAAAAGAAGGTTACTCCTGCTTGCCTGCTAACACAATAACAACAATAACCAACAGCAGCAGCAGCAGCTGCACGCCGGGCGAGCTGCTGCTACATGCTGCTAATTAACTAGCCACCTCATTCAAAGTGAGCATCAGCAGCGGCAGATAATGACGCAATTTGCATTACTCATGCACAACACAACACTCTCCATCCCTTTCTTTCCCGTGAGCGGAGTAGATCACCAACCAGCGAAGTCACTTTTTTTGTTGTAGAAGATGGTGAAGAGGAAGAAGAAGAAAAAGAATTTTCACTCACCATTTCGCCCACCAAACGACGAGGATCGCTGTTGTCCTTTGTCCACTTTTTTTGGCCATTTCCTATTTGCTTTGGCGGTGGTGGATATGAAGGTGGCCAAAAGTGCTCAAAATGATCAATGTGCTTTGACGCTTTTAGACTTGAAATTAGAAATTAGTTATATTCCCGGAACTGAGTGCTTAACTGAGGTGATATCACCAGGACGATTGCCAATGCTGTCCACTGGTCCAAGATCAACCAACAAGAGAACTGTGCTGATGACCAATGATTGTGAAAACTGTCCCCATTTTCTCCAGTAATTTATTAGCCAAGCGGCGGCCGAGACTTTTTTCTCGGCTCGCCTAATTAGCCACTTGATGAATCGTAAACTATTGTTGTTGCTGAAACTAAAGTGAGTGTGAGGTGATGAAATGCAATTACAAAACAAATGCACAGCACAGTAAACTAGACTTTTTATTTTGCCGAACAGTTTGCTTTTCTCTAGTTGGAACAAATCACCATCGCCACCTTTGCCTATCACTCATTGCCTATCACCGAGTCTGCTTGGCCTGGAAAAAATGCTGGAAAAAGAAGAAAAAAAATTTCACTTCATTTCACGTTCACATTCACTTGCCAATCCCATTGATCACCACCATCAGCACCAGCACCGCTGCTGGTGGCCGGTAAGAGATGGCCATCAGCAGCAGCAGCAGCAGCAGTCCAAGCCCATAGCCATATTTCACAGTCAGGCTAATCGTTGGAAGCTAAATAGAAAAAGTAGACGGAAAAGATGAAGAAGAAGAAGAAAAAGGCGAAAGAAAAGCTAACTTTATACTGCACTCGGCGATCATCCGGCAGAACGGATCGGCGGATCATCAAATTATGCTAATCACCATCAGACTAAGCAAACGCAATCGGCGCAATCCTCAATGTCCTCAATTTCGAAGCGCACTCATTTCGATTTTCTCAAACTTTCTCTTGAACTTCCAAAAAGTGCCTCGATTCTTAATGGCGAAAAAATCTTCAAGTTTTCTCTCGCTGTTTCTTATCACCACGTGAGCTTGCTTCATCAGCACCCTCTTTCTCCTCTTTTCTCCCTCCCGAATATGCGGCTCATATTTAGCAGTAGATCTCTGCAACTGCTGATAAGCTTCTACGATCAGCAGTCGTTTTGCAACGACAGAAGCTTGAGCACGCATTCGCAAAAGAAGCCCGGCGCTGACGTGACTTTTCTTCTGCTGCTTCCAGCACCGTTGCTCCTGCTGCTGATAAGGAAGAATCGACTGATCTGCGAGCAGTGTGACGTCAGCATCACCTCCACCTCCTCCGCCACCCTCTTATGTAATAGGAGAGACCACCAAGCTGGCCTCATCAGTCGTCCACTTGCGCTACACTGAAACGGTCGCTTCTGATGTATGCCTGAGTCGTTTGTCGTTTTGTCGAAGACGAAGTGTCGCCAGGTCTGCCTTCTATTTCTATTTCCCGCCTATTCTGCTCACCGCCATCTTTTCTCCCACTAGGTTGTTGTCGTCCTGTCATCTCCCTGTCAGCTCCATCTCTCGCATCTAGCCCTCTCTCTTTTGCCGAGATGATGAGCTTCAACGGATTCCTCGATCCGGACGATGTTGCCTTCTCCGGATTTGGTGGGCTGTGCGATTTGGAAGCGGTGCATGCCATTAACATCGGCTCTAACACTGCCGCCATTTCAAACCACCCTCGACCACCGTCCCCCACTACCATTTGGAGTCCCTCTACCTCTCTTTCGCAGTCGGCTCGATTTTTTGGCAGTGGTGGTTGTGGTCAATCTGGTACCACCTTTCCTATTGCGTCATCGTATCCGCCTGCTTTTGGTGGTGCTGGTAATGGTGCTGGTGGTGGTGGTGGTGGCAGCATTCTCGAGCAGTTATCATCTCGCTCTGCTTTCCTCAATGGATTCTCCACGCTTGGATCTCACTCTTCGACCACTGCCACTTCTACCGACTCGATGTGGACGTCGCCGTTTGGGAGCTCCTGCGCCCGTACTAGTGGCTTCTGCAGTGGCTCAGCTTCTTCCTCTTCTTTGGGCTCGGCCTACGGATCAAGTGGAACCACTTTCTATGGCTGTCCTTGGAGTGGAAACGTGAAGCCTGTTGCTGCTAAAACCGCTGCTGCTGACTTTTCTCCCAAATCGAACCCGAGTTTTACTGGTTTGCCTTTTGGCCAACCTTTTTCGACCTCAATTTCTACTGCCACTGCCACTCCTAACAACAAGAACAACACTGGGGAACAACTGGGTGAAATCTCCTACAGTCTGGACTCCAGTCTGAAGGCGATCTGGAAGGACGCCGAAGAGGAGCTGGTCGAGGCGCGATTTCGAACTCTCTCACTCAACTCTGATGTGGGCGCCTTTTGCACTTCTCCTACCTCCTCTTCCGTTTCGTCCAGCTTCAAAACTCCAAGCTCATCCTCTTTAGCCAGCAGCACTAACAATAACAACTTCTTCACTACCGCCAACAAAGTGGTAGATGTTTCGCCAAAGGAGAAGAAGAACAGCGGTGACTTTGAAAGTGCTACTTTTATCAACAAGGCTGCTGCTGTTGCTGTTGCTGCCAAAACCACCACTGCTCCTATTATCAAAACCAAGCCCAAACCGGTCAAAGAAGGAGAACAGGAAAAACGCAAAGAGGAGGATGAAGAGAAGATGAAGAAGGAGGAAAAGGAAAAGGTGGTCGTCAACAAGATCACGAGCATGGCAAACAAAGGCCCACATACTCGAGGATCAGCCGGTAAGATCCAACTGGTGCAGCTGGTGAGCTCGCTCTCGAAACGAGCCGCCGCCGCCGGATGTAGTGGCCGAACCCGAACCGAGTCGGAGACCGCCCGCGCCCTGCTCGGCCGTGACCCCACCAATCCAAAGTCCTTTGCCAGCGCCTGTGTGGTCCTGCCGCCTCCGACTCAAGCCAAGCAATCAACATCCGGTGGTAATGATGGTCGAGGAGGTGGTAACGGAAGTGGTGGAAACGGAAACGGAACCGCTCAAAAGCGACAGTTCAGCTCAATTTCCGCCAAGAAGTTTGCGCCCGTTTTTGGAACTGTTGGAATTGGTGGTGGTGGTGGTGGCAATGCTGGTAACCGTACCGCTGGAAAGCCCGCTCCAGTGGTCAACTTTGCTGCAGCTGCCGCTCGAGGAGGCGGTGGTAACCATCGAAGCCAACGAAGCCATGGAACCCGTGGTAAAAAGGGACAGGATCAAAAGCAGCAGCAATGCCAGTCCCAGCAACGTTCCCCGCCCACCAAAATGGAGTGCTCCTTCTGTCGGAACATCAGCGGCCCTGACGGCGAGTCGGGCTACAAGACCCACTGGCTGAAGGACCGCCAGAATGTGATCACCTGTCCGAAGCTGCGCGCCTACACCTGCCCGCTGTGCCTCTGTCCGGGCGGAGACAAGGCCCATACTAAACTGTTAGTATGATCTAATGATGATGATAATGATGATGACCAACTGATGATGACTTAATCCCTCATTCCCCCTCCCTCCTCCTATTTTTTTACCAAAACTTTTTCACTTTTGCACAGCTACTGCCCACTGAAGCGCCAGAAGCTCGCCGAGGAGTTTCAGCGCGCCAAGGTCGAGCAGTCAAAGGAGAAGGCGTCCAACTACGGCGGCCGACCGGGTCACAATGGTTTCTAGCCACCACAAAAAAACAGTGGAACACTCGGTGCTGCTAAATTCACAACTCAATCAATATTTTTCTCCTCTCCCTTTTGCATGCCCTCTTTATCTTTAATATTTTTCAATTCCTTTATCTCTTTTATTGTTCTTTACCATCTCAGCCAAGCACAACGCACACATCAGTATTTAGTGCTGGCACACCACCACACACACTACTGGTAAGCAGCTATTATTATCTTTACGGTCTTTACTTTTATTGATTATTATTATGCACACAGAGCATTATAATGTTAATGTACTTGGTAAATCTGTGCCTGCTGTTGCTGTTTCTGCTGATGTTCTTACTGTTGTTATTTGTTGAAGAGAATTTCTTCCTCCAAAGCTTCTTAACCATCTTTTCAGATTTTCTTACTTGACCAGCTCGAGGACGGCGGCGACAATGGCACTGGCGCCAATGCCGTACTTCTCAATCAGAACAGCTGGCGGACCGCTGCGGGGAATCTCTCGGACGGCCAGTCGCTTCACCACAAAGTTTACTCCGCCCTTCTGCTCGGCCAGAGCACCGGCTACAGCTTCACCTAGGCCTCCCTCCGGGTAGTGGTCCTCCACAGTGAGCACCCGTCCGCCGACCTCCTTGGCATTGGCCACCAGCGTCGCCACATCGAGCGGCTTCACCGTGAAAGGGTCAATGACGCGAGCAGAAATGCCATGGGCACTGGCCAACGTCTCCGCGGCATTCAACGCCTCAAAGAGCGTCACACCGGCGCCGACCAGCAGGACCGAGTCCTTGGGCGAGCTCTTCACCACCTTTGCCTGGCCGACGGCAAAGGGCTCGGTGGCGGAGTAGATGACCGGGGTGGCCGGGCGCGAGGTGCGAATGAAGGCAATGCCGTGCGTCTGGGCGGCCAGCTCGGCGGCCCGCTCCATGCTGACGGCGTCAGAGGGGTAGAAGACGGTGGCCGAGGGAATGGAGCGGAACATGGCCAGGTCCTCGAGGGCCATCTGCGAGGGGCCGTCCTCGCCGATGCTCACGCCGCAGTGCGAGCCGACGCACTTGATGTTCGCCTGGGAAATGGCGCCTAGAGAACAGCGGTTAGTTAAGGTAAGATCAAGTTTAAAACCATCTCATCTCTTACCCATTCGCAGCTGATCAAAGGTGCGCGTAAAGAAGGAGGCAAAGGTGGAGACGAAGGGAATCGTCCGACCGCGGCAGCCGGCGCCAATGCCCACGCCCACTAGATTCTGCTCGGCAATGAAGCACTCGACGTACCGGTCCAGAAAACTCTTCTTGTACGTCTCCGAGAAGGTGCTGTTCTTCGTGTCGCCGTCCAGGGCGAGCACTCGCGGGCAGCTCTGTCCGAGCTTCACCAGCGCCGTTCCATAGGCCTCTCGGGTGGCCACCTTCTGTCCCAGAGTGTACGAGGGCGGGCTGGAGAGGGCCACTTTGGTCAGGTCGGCGACGGGGGCGGCGGCCAGCGGGGCGGCAGGCTTCAGCGTCGTCGCGGGAGTTCGAAGACGGGCGGTGATGGCCGCCACGACGGCCTCGCTCTTGTCACCGAGCGGCTTTCCGTGCCAGTTCAGTTTGTCCTCAATCTCCGCCGAGAGGCCCTTGCCCTTGTAGGTCTGCGCGAGAATCGCAGTCGGTTTGCCGTCCTTAGAGGCAGCGGCCGCTTCGAAAGCCTCTGCCAGCACGTTCACATCGTGGCCATCGACGACGACAGCGTTGAAGCCAAAGGAGGCGAGTCGGGCCTTGTAGAGGGCCATGTCGTGGCCGAAGGCAGTGGCCTCGCTCTGGCCCAGGCGGTTAATGTCGAAGATGGCCACGAGGTTGTCCAGTTTGTAGAGGGAGGCAAAGGAGAGCGCCTCCCAGATGCTGCCCTCCGCAGACTCGCCGTCGCCGATCAGGCAGTAGACGCGGTAGGGGGCGCGGTCAATGTACTTGCCCACGTAGGCCATGCCCGCGGCCACGCTCAGGCCCTGGCCGAGGGAGCCGGTGGCCACGTCGACGAAGTTCAGCCGGGGCGTGGGGTGGCCCTCCAGGTCGGAGTTCAGCTTGCGCAGGTTGAGCAGATCGGCGGTGGGAAAGAGACCGGCCTCGGCCCAGGCGGCGTACAGAATCGGGGCAGCGTGGCCTTTGCCTAAAATGAAAGAGATTACAAAAATAAGGTTCTAAAATCTAAGGTAAAGACTTACTGAGGATGAAGCGATCGTTGGAGGGGTCCTTCGGCTTCTCCACCGAGTACTTCATGGTGTGAAAGAAGAGCACCGACATGATCTCTGCCATGGAGGCGCAGGAAGTGGGGTGGCTGTACAAAAAGAAAAAGAAGTGTGATTAGTTTTGATGATGAAGAAGTTGGTGAAAAGAATGAAAGCGACTTACCCCGACTTGGCGGCAGTGGTGGCATTGACGGAGTGAATGCGCAGGCGGTTGGCAATGTCCTCCAGTTGCACGGCTAGGTCCTTGCTTAGAGCCATCTTGGATGAGTGAAAGGGTTGGTGGTGGTGGTTGAAGTGAAAAGGGGATCTAAAGGGGAATGCCAAAATGGAAATCCGTTAACAACGAGTTGGCCTTCAGTTTCGCTGTTGTCAGGCTAATGAATCAAAAGCTCAGATTGCCAGCACTGTACAACAGGTAATTTAAAACCAATCAAGAATTGCCAGTTTGACAAGGTAAACGTAGTGAAAAACTGCAAACTACAACTAACTGGACACAAGCACAACACCTCGACTTTTCGAGTTTCCTTCAAGGAGAAGTAAAAGACATCGACGAGCACAAACTTACTAAAAAGCTGAGGATGGTGGTGGTGGACACACACGAGTAGTCTTCTGGTGGCGATGAAGTCTGGACGACGACTGACTGACAGGCGGTGAATTTGCTGGTGGATGGATGGCCGGGGCAAAGATGCCTGCTGAAGACAACACCGAGCTGAGCTGAACTGAAAAGGAAGGAGAGAGAGTGCTGGTGACAGCTGCAGTGCGCTGATAAGTGCTGAAGTAGAAAGTGAGAGTAGACAGCACGCCGGTGTTGAGGAAAAACGGTTGTCAGACGAGGGAGACTGAGGGGGAGAGAGAGGGAGAAAGGACGTCAACTGGCGAGAGCGAGAGTTATCATCGACAGAGTGAGCACACTGACTACCACTACTGTACGGCAGAGCTTAAATGCTGTTGGTTGTGCCTTCCCCCTCTTTTCCTTCAGAACGCGTGTAGCTCGTGGTCTACCGAGAGAGAGAGAGAGAGAGAGAGAGAGAGAGAGCTAATGGTCAGATTGGCAGTGTGTAGCTTTTGTGTGCCCACTATCGCATGCCCACTTTTTCTTCTTTTTTTTCCTTCTTTTTTCTTTGGTAGTTTTTGCCCATGAGAAGCTTTGCAGCTTCAGCCTCAGCAGCCTTAGCAGCAGTTAAGTTCGAGTGGCAGTGGTACAACAACAGGTGGTGCCTGTGGCGGTGACTGTGGTGGCAAATATTGGCCTGGAAACGTGCTCGCTCTGCTGCCTCTTCTTCTTCTTGGTCGATGATGTCGCACGATGAGCACGTTTTCTGCAGGCACTACCACTGCTGCTGCTTTTGCAGTCATAATCACCCCACTGGGCGGTACCCCTCATCTTTTCCCCCTCTTTTCTTTTTTTTTCTCTCTCTCTAACGACCAGATCCTACACTGACACCTGTTGAGCGAGTGCTTCGGATGAGGACTGATGTTATGTAATTGCACACACTACAGTGACTGAAAGTGGTGGCTGTTGTGCCACTGTAGTGTGCGTGAAAGTGATTGTGTGCTGGCTGGCTGATTGGCTTGCCATTGACTATTTGTGATTAGTGCAGAGAGATTTGAATTCGTGCTGCTTTTGGTGTGATTTAGAATGATGATGATGATGATGGTGGTGCAAACAAAGCTGAACAAAAATGACACGATCAGAAACTCACGTTTGAAACTTAAGGTTATTTTGCCGTACAAATGAGAAAAATTGGGAGAAAAAACCACTGACAAGACAGAAAGAACGACCAGACAGACTCGACTCGGTGACTGTTTGACAGTCAGAGTGACTAGTGAAACAATGTTGAAAAGCTAAAACGGAGTGGTGTTGCTGTGTCCTCCTAACCTTTAGTTAGTTGTTCTGTAAACTGTTGGCACCCTTCCACAAATCAGCCGACAGAATGGAGTTTGCGGTTTGGGAAATCAAAATCAAGCCTTTTCTTTAGCCAGAAAAGCACAGGAGACACAGTGAACGGATTTCCACTGCTGAACTTTTTTGCCGACTCTTCTTTTTCTTTTTACTCTTTTCAGCGACCTCAAAAAAATTGGCGGTGGCGGCGGCGGCTGTTTGCTAGTGCACTGATTGCCACTTGTTTGTTCGGTGCTGCTGCTGCTGCTGCCGTTGCCGTTGGTGAGAAGATAGGCAGGACAAGGTTCATCTGCTCAAAAGTTCATTCTCATGGTGGCTCACTGGAGAGAAGAAGGGTTTGCCTGTCTAATTGCCGTTTTTGCTGCTGCTGCTGCTGCTGCCAGGCAATCAGCTCAGTTCAGTACATTGGAGGACTCTATTGAACTTTCCTCATCATCATCGGTAGTCGAATCGTCTGCCGCCGTCGCTTGGGCAATCAGTCAGTCAGTGTTAGTTAGTTAGTGTGTTTCAGTTGTGCACCTAGATGCTGATAAAAAAAGAAGAAGAAGGAACATTTCAAAGGTTACGAGAAATGACTACTATCTAATCGACGGCTGTTTGCTTCATCGATTGCATTGAGTGCTGCTGCTGTTGCTGCTGCTAACAAGCATGCTAATCATTGTAGCTGAATTAGCCGGCGACAGAGTTTGAGCTGGTCTGGTCGACACTACCAGACCAGACGCCGATAATTGCAACATTGGTTCTTTTTCTTTTTTTGAACCTTCTCCAGCACTTTGCTGCTGCTGCTCAAGTGCACACCAGCTAAATTAACAGAAGACAGGATAGGGAAACTGAATGTTTGTTCAGGGATGATTGCAGCGTTGTTTTTGCAATGTGGCCGTCATTTTCAACTGATTGATTAGCTCTTTCTTTTTTCAGCAAATTAGGCAGCAAACCAAACAGTCTATTGGGCTCCAAAACTGAAAGATGCTTGATTTGGGTTCAAATTCTAATTTTCTAACCATTGCCCAAATTGTGACACGTCACAAGGGGCACTACCTTTCCTTCTCTCCTTAATTAGAGCACTCAAACAGATCACTACAAATTGGCTGAGCTTGAAGAGTTCAGAAGACTACAGGCAAGACACTAATAGCGCCGGCGTCCACTGACTTGACAATGGCCGAATTTCATTGACTCTCCATTGGCAGCCACAACCGCAGCAGCCAAGAATAGATAGACAAGGGAAGGCAAGGCAAAGCAAGTCAGTCATCCGGTGAGAGAGAGAGAGAGAGAGAGAGAGAGAGACATCGAAGTAAGGTAAGCTATTGCTATTAATAGCTGGCGACCAAGTGGGAGCAGCACATCAGAAGTGCGGACATCGAGTGACATTGCCGAAGATAAGGAGGACAGAAGGGAAGATGGGAAGGAAAAGGAGAAGAAGATGAAGGTTTCCAGCGAACCCGGACCGCAAATAAGTCGTCGGTGGTGGCCAACTTCTCTCTCACTCTTTGCTGACCTAGAAGTGCAATAGCTGCTGACAGCAGATCACTGACCGCCTTTTGCCCCTCAACTTCTTTGGCCATCTCTTTCATCTCTCTTTCCTTCTCCCTGGGTAACCCTCTTTTTGCCAAAAGTGGTGATTGCCAATATTGAGATGACGCAATGCTTTTCGGTGACCTGATGGAAAAGAAGGAATGAGAAAGAGAGAAAGAGATCAGAGAACATTGAGAAGAGCTCTACTTTCAAGTTAAATGTAGTCAGAGAGCCAGACTTTGTTAGACAACAACAAGTTTACCTGGTCAAAACAGAGCGTTCAAAGAAATTAAAACAGTAGAAAACAAAAACAAAACAAAAACAAATTAAAAGTTCACCAGCAGAAAAAAAGGTGAGCGGTAAATAGCGGAAAAAGCATTGGCAGCAATCTTTACGACCGAAGTTTTTTCCCCTCCTAAACGGTCACTACTGATTGCACCAGCTGCACAAAAAACTGGCCAATTTCTTGCCTTGAACTTGAACTATTCACCACCACCAACCGATATCTTTGATCACTTTTTTTACCCACACGTCACTCCACACATTTGCAATCCTGCAGCTTCTTGTAAAGAGGAGAAGAAGTAGAAGGGATCTCTTCGACCATCTTTGTCGCTCCATTTGAGGTCAGCGGTGGTGTTGCTACCTGGTTGAACAGGTTAGAGAGCTTCGCTTAGATTCGGTTAGCCGGGCAAAGTTGGCCACTGTTGGTAGTTGCTGTTCCCTTCGTCGTATTACGGTAAAACAATTAACGGTGAAGAGAGGTAGGAGAAAGAGAGACGTAGGAGAGAGAAGGAGAAGAGTCTTCTTCGTTTTCGTCTTCTCGTACCGATCACCGACTGGCGACGGCGAGTAACGAAAAAAGTCGCCCTTCAAGTATCTCTCTCTCCTGTTTGCATTTCCATCGAAAAAGTACCGCCGTTAACTGGTGTGCACTTGGTATTAATTCCAGCAGAGACCTCATTTCCAGCCGACAGTTGCCCTCTACTCTTCGCCTGAAGCTGACCACAAACACTGATCCACTTTACTTGACTTCACCTCAAACTTACTCATTTTCCAACTTCTCCGTGATCTTCTCTAGTTACTAGCCACCATTCTTTACTGTGCATTCTCTTGGTGTGCATCAACTCCTGCAATCCCTTCTAGTTATTACCCTCCACACTAAAACCACCAAAATGAAGCTCCTTATTCTCGTCACCATCACCATCACCCTCCTGGCCACCTTTGCCATGGGCGCCAACTCCACCGGCTCCAGCTCTCGGCAGGCAAAGGCCTTCCGCATGGCGGACAGTCGCTCCTCAGTTCCCTCTTCATCCTCTTCCTCCTCCTCCTCTGAAAAGCCCCTCGCCAGCAACGAGATCAGCCAATTTCTCAACACGAAGAACATCGTCAAGACGATCGTCAAGTTGGTCTTTGGCACCTCGGAGGAATCGACCGCCACCAGCCGCCAGGTACTGAACCTGCTCGTGAAGGTGCTCGACATGCTCAAGACGAGCTTCACGCAGCGAAATGCTCGCTCAAGTGGCGGAAGTCGAGGACTGAAGGACACGGCCGACGATGCTGCTGTCGCCGGCATTTCCATGCTCAAGGGCTTCGTTCGATCGGCGCTGACCGCTGAGTCGACCTGTATGCAGCGGCACATTTGCGACGCGGCGGCGGCCGCCTCTCGAGAGAGTCGAGAGCTGGGCTACCTTATTGCCCAGGTTGGAGGGTAAGCAATCAGATAAAAAAGATTTTGACCTAAAACCTAATATTTCTATTTTTTCCTTCTTTAGTTATGCCTCCAGCTACGTGCTCGATGGTCAGAAGGGCGCCACGCCCAACGCCAGCTACGAGGCGGCCCGAATTGGTCGCAGCGGCGCCGACTGCAAGGCCGTCTACAGTAGCTGTGTGGAGAAGCAGGAGCTCTGAACTGAATTGTGAAGATGAATAAGTGAACTAAAAAAGTATTGACCAGGAATGAAAATGAACATGAAAATGAACACCCGTAAAAGCTGCTATTTATTTATTTATACACACACTCACAAAGCTGTTCCTGCTGACCACCACCACCACAACTGCCAACATCGTCACTGTTGTTTGTTTTAAGCCCAACAATCATCACTATTGAACGTTTGAAAAGAAAGCCGTCTTTCGCCTCTTCTGACTTTGACCCACACTTGCACAATCGACTCTTTCGTTTTCTTTTTCCCTTCAACTTTTGCCACCCCACATATCTCCCTCCCACTTTTCCCACCCTCCATTCTACATTTCTTTAATTTATTTGTTTTCCCTCTAGTTTGCGTGCTGTTGTAGTTGACAATAAACACGATAACACAACTCTTTTTCTTCTTCTTCAGCATGCTGAGCAGCATTTCTTCAGACCTTTTTTTACAAGCTGATTGTGGCTAGGCACTTTTTCTCTCGCTCTTTTATACCTTTTCAATGTCTTGTCAGCGTAGCACAAGCGTACGTGGCGTTAAAAGCAGAAATTCGAACTTTTTTTTATCAAGTTGTACACCACGTCACGCAGCATCGACGGTCACCGCTGACGAGGCTGCCGCTACTTTAGCCTTCAGTACAGTTTCAGACCGCTTTGCTTCTAGACGATTTCCTAGTTCCTGCTAGTGTCTAAGAATCTACAGTGGGCTAAAAGAATCTAATAAAAAAGCAGGTGGTCATCGTCGTCGTCACACACGGTCATCATCGCAGAAAGCTTTCCAATCGAAGGCGGTGGGAATACTTTCGGCAAAGGCAGCACCGAAAATCAAAACACCGATTTTTGTTTTTCTACAAAAGAAACTCTTTATTTTATTTAGTAACAACCAGAATAATGTCCAGTAATGAGGTGGTGGAGGAAGAGCCGTCCGCACCTGAAGAAGGGGAGGCGGCTCCTCCAGTTACCTTTAAGAAGCGAAGCAGACGAGGCAATCAGAGGTCAACATCAGCAGCAGCAACAGCAGCAACCAAAGAGTCAGCTTTTGATCTAGAAAATTCTGAAGCAGCACCCGAAAAAGAGCCCGAAAAAAAGCTAGAACAGAAGGCTGACAATGATGACGACGATGACGATGATGACTCCGTGGACTGGTCGACGCTGGACGAGTTTCGGGCGTTGAAGCAGGCCCGGCGGCGGCAGGCGGGCAAGGGCATCAACATCCTCGAGTTGAATCACCTCGACGAGGCCTCAAAGGGCGCCAAAAAATCTTCCGACTCCAAAGCCTCAGAGAAGCGCGAGGGCGGCCTGACGGACGTCCGCTCGCTGCTCGCCAGTGAGCTCGACCTAGGGAACACCTTCAGCCTGGAGACGAACCGGCGGGACGAGGACGCCGAGCTGATGAAGTACGTCGAGGAGGAGCTGGCGAAGCGGAAGCAGCAGCAGCAGGCACACCCTTCCTCCGATCCCACGAACAGCCAGACAGTCAAACCCTCACCTCACCAGCTCAGCTCCGACGAGCTGATGTTGGCCGTCATTCCCGAGCACCTGATCGCCGTGGCGGCCAGCAGCGAGCAGGCGAAGGAGAAGACCGAGGAGATGCTCAGCTCGCAGATGCTTTCCGGAATTCCGGAGATTGACCTCGGCGTGGAGGAGCGGATCCGGAACATCGAGAAGACGGACGCGGCGAGGACGAAGCTACTGCAGGAGCGGCTCAAGGTGCTCAAGCAGCAGCGGGCGGCGGGCATCACCGGAGGAGACCGGGGAGCCGTTTTCAACAGCAGCAGCAGCACCGATCCAATGGCCTCGCTGGTGCCCAGCAACCTCGCCTCTTGCTTCAACCGCCACAACATCGCCCACCAGGCGGCCAACGCCGTCAACCACCGCTTCAACCTCAATCCGAATGATCTGCCGCAGAGTGCGGCCGCCATCGGCGACACCACCACCGGCGAGGTGTTGGAGCACTTTCGAAGCAATGTCGAGGGCGGCGGAGTAAATAGAAGAGGAGGCTTCAGAGGCCACTCGAAGAGCTTCCAACAGCACCGAAAGCAGGAGTACGAAATCGAGCCGGTGGTGGTGCTCGGCGATGAGCCGCAGAAGATTCGCCTGCCGAAGCCGATGGAGCGCGGTGACAAGCGGCAGCCGGGCAAGGACAAGCCCCAGGATGACTACATCTTTGAGAAGTTTCGCAAGCAGCTGCGGAAGCACTGAGGAAGAGGAGATTGTTGAACCTTTTTACATTTCATCATTTTTTGTACACATTTCACTAAACTGACGCTTCATTGTCGGACTTTCGTATCAATTTGAGAGCAATCTCTTGCTGCTGCTCTTGTTTAGGAGGGACAATGTACGTCTGGAAGGTACTCTTCGTGGGCGAGACTTTGGTCTCCTTGGGGTGCCTTGAAGACGACTGTTGTGCTGCTGTGGTGGTGCTCGCCGTGCTGATGATCGCCGCCTGAATGCGCCTCAGCAGCGCCAGGTACCGCTCCAGCTCCTCGGCGCCAAAGTCCGGTATCGGGTCGGAGCGGGCGTTGCTGTACGCCTCCACGAACTCGTTGATCAGCTTCGATTCGACGCCCTGCAGCGGGCAGTAGCCGCCCTTGCGAAGATTGAGCAGGTACACGCGAAGGTCAGAGCCTGGCGGCCGGCGAACCGACTCGTCGCCGCCGCAGGCGCGGACGATGTCGTCCTCGAGCGTCTTCAGCGCGTCGATGGCCTTCATGCGGTAGATGTGCTTGTAGCGGGAGATGTTCGCTGAATCATAGTTTAAAATAGAAACGGTCAGTTTGGAAGAAGTTTCAGAAAGAAAGAAGAACCGACTAACCTTCACAGCTGCACTGATTGTCCTCGTTGATCAGCCGCGGCTCGTATCGAATCTCCCGGACAATGTCCAGCCGCCGCTGGATCTCCTCCACCAGCTTCTTCGGCGCGTCAGTGCCAATCGGGGCGTGCGGCCCGTCGGTGGGGAACTTTTGGGCGAAGCGCATGATCTGCCGCTTCGCGAAGATGAAGAGCAGGGTGAAGATCTGTTAAAGAAATCGGTTAGAAAAACATCAACAGAAGAAGATTAACCACTTACGAGAATGCATATTGCAATGATGATGGTGGCGGTGATTCCCGGCTTGAAGGGACTGGCGTCCATCTGACAAGAAAAGTCCCAAAAATGTCCCAACAAAATGAAACTCCAAAAGCGTGAGTCTGTTTTTGTTTTGTTTATCTTTTTTCTCTCTCTATTTTTAGTAGCACTCAAGCGAAGACAGACGGCGTCCTCAGCGGCGACGCTCCAGGAGATTTGCATACGGATTTTCGCCTCCTCTGCTTTTCCCTGTCTTTATTTGTTTGGCGCCAAGATCAAACTTGCACTTCCTCAAAAAAGAAAGACATCATAAAGAATTACCAGGTAAATATGCAATGTGTTTGTGTGTGTGTGTGTGTGTGTGTGTGTGTGGCCTACGTGCCCAAAGACATGCTCTTTTCCCTCCTTTCTTTCCCTTCCTAGCCAGGCCACACTTGATGACCTTGACCAGTGGCCACTGCTACCGCTGCCGCTGCTGCTGCTTCTGTTGTTGTTGTGGTGCACTGATCCTCGCGCATGATCCTCGCTCAATTCTGTGATCAGTGGTGGAGTGATCTCGATCTGACTGGTAGCCACCAGTGCTGGTCATCATCATTTGCAGTGTGTCTGTTTTGGAAGTGAGAGTGTTTTCCTGTTTAGCACTAACAACAGCAACAACACCAACAGCAAAACTGCTTTGCACCGATTTTTGCCTCACCGAAGTTTTTTTTACTTGAAATGTACTTTAAAAGATTTTTGCCTGGTCTTTGCAGCAATCAATGTCCTAACTTCAGCCTCAAGCACAAAGCAAAATGGTTTTTGCTTAATCGGTGATCTTTATTGCTGTCCTTGTTTGTTTTTAAATTTTTGCATAAAATTACATGACCAAGATCAAGAGAGGCGCAACATTTTTTTATGCAAACAGTGTTACGTGCTTGACATTGCGTGAAATTGCTGCGCTTGAAATAGAAACAGAAGAAGTTTTGATGATCATTACCACTTGGCGAAGGAAAAAGCTTTAAAATTGTGCAACACCTCAACTTCATCCACCTTATCATCTGCAAATACGCCTGAACTTCAAAAAGCAAGTCGACAAATCAAGGATGAGGGAGGAAGTGCACGAACTAATAACGGCTAATCCCTTTCCACCACTGTAAACGCTCGCCATTTCCTCTCCAGTTTTTTCTATTTCTCGGAAAAGAAGAGCACTTAAAAAGGGGGTGCCACTGATTTATTATCTGTCTAAGGGTTTACCATCACCAGGCTGTGGAATAATTGCCAGGCAGAGAAGAACCTGTCTGACTTCAACAACAACCTGCAAAAATCATTCTCCTCATCAGTGAAAGTGAGTGCCAGCATTCACAGCTCTCTCTCTCTCTCTCTCTCTCTCTTCTCTTTTCTACTTTGTCTCCGTTGGTGGTAACCCTCTGACTTTTTCCACCTCTCTTCAGCCCTCTTTCATTTTCATTTTTATTTTTTACAACCAGCTAACAATTTTTGCCTGCGTCATTGGACATTGTCTGTCTGTGTGTCTGTTTCTGTCTGTGTTTGCCTTCAAATTGCTGTTTGCTGACAGTGCTGCTGCTGCCGTTGCAACTGTCGCGAATTGCCGGAGAGAAGAAAAAAAGAAGCAAAGGAGGTTTTGCCGTTTGATGCTGCTGCTATCGTTTTTTCAGTAGTCTTTGTTAAAAGAAAGAGCATGACCGGGCAAAAGTGGCAAAGTTATCTTTATTGTACTTTTTGCTGCTGCTGTTGCTGTTGCTAGAATTGTACGAGTACTACCTCATTTCATCATTATCTTTCACAACTGTTTCTGCTCTCCTCTTCTCAGCACTTACCTGTTCCATTTTTCGTTTTCCCGTTTCACTCTGGAGTCTCTAAGAATATGATCTTCGATGTTCTTTCCAAGTTTCACCTTCTTTTACCTATTTCTGGGCGAGAGTTGATCCAGGCGCTGGCCAACTGGGCCCTCGAAAGGCCATTCTACGCTGGGTTCCTCCTGCTGACCGCCTACCTCCTCTACAAGGTGGTCACTTTCCGAGAGATTGTCATCGACTTTAAGGATGAGGTGCCAAAGGCGGTGAGAAGGGCAGCAACAGCCACTGCTGTTGCTGGTGGAGAAAGTGGCCCACCTCCGCCCTTTCCCAATGGCTGGATCCCGGTGCTCGAGTCCCGGGCCCTGGGCCCCGGCCAGGTCAAGTCGGTGCTCGCCTTTGGGCAGGAGCTGGCGGTGGTGCGCGGCGCCACCGGTCAGGTCTACGTCCTGGACGCCTTCTGTCCTCATCTGGGCGCCAATCTCGCCGTGGGCGGCACTGTCGAACAGAGGGTTTGCAGCAGTTCCAAAAAAGTTTCAGGAGATGATAACAACAACAACAACGGCAATGCCTGCAATGGAAAAGCGAAGCCGACTAAAGAGGACTGCATTCGCTGTCCTTTTCACGGGTGGTCTTTCCGCATGAGCGACGGCCAGTGCGCCGACATTCCCTATGAGGAAGGTAAGTGGAAGTTTTTTTGTCGATAACTTTTTTTGTCATTTAATTCGCTTCGATTTCTCAAATTGACAGCTCCCGTCAACGCCAAGGTCAAGCTGTGGACCAGTCTGGAGCGAAACAACGTCATCTTTGTGTGGTACCAGGCCGACCAGGATGAACAACCAAAACCCACATGGACGCCCGAAGTGGTCGAAGAGCTGACCACCGGAAAGTGGGTCTACCAAGGTCGAACGGAGCACCTCGTCAACTGTCACATTCAGGAGATACCGGTAAGCAAGAGCTGATTTAGAAATCGAACAAAGTCTTAATTATCTCCTCCTTTTTCCTAAGGAAAACGGCGCCGACATCGCCCACCTCAACTCCATCCACGTCGACTCCTTCCTCCTCGGCTCCGACTTGGACTTGCTAAATCGCCTACGCCGTCGCTGGCTGGGCGTCTGGCTCAGCAGCAGCCTCCTCACGCACGAGTGGGCCGCCCAGTGGGCGCCATGTCCTCCCCCCGACGCCCACATGGCCACCATTGAACTGGTGAACGCAACCAAGTTCTTCGGCTGGACGCTCTTCACGGTCAACCTCGCCGTCCGCCAGATCGGGCCCGCCTACGTGGAGCTTCGATTTCAGGCGAAGCTCCCCTTCAGGTGTATGTCATCTAGGCCCCTGGTCACGGGCGTCTTTCTGCAGTTCGTCAAACCGATTGGGCCGATGCGCAACTCCATCGTCCACCAGGTGTACACGGAGGGCTCGGTGCTGGGCTACGTCTTTGGCAAGTTTCTCATTCTGGCGGAGGCGAGGATGGTGAGAGTTCTAAAACTGTGGACTGTTTTGATTTGTAAACAACTTTTCTTATTCGTTTTAGCTGGAACGAGACATTCGCATCTGGAATCGCAAGGCCTTCCTCCGCCGGCCCTACGTCGCCAAATCGGAGAAGGCGCTGGTCAAGTACCGGCGGTGGTTTTCGCAGTTTTACAGTAGCTCACAGCCAGAGACGACAAACACGGCTTCAAAGACGGCGACTACTATCGACTGGTAGCTGAAATCATCTTCATCTTCATCTCTTTTCTTCTCTCTTTCTCTCCCTCATGTGATATGTACAATCATCAGTTTTTCCTTTTTTGGTGTCATGTTTGGTCATTTTGACGTGGTTTTGTTCATTCTTTTCTCAATCAATCTGCCAAATCTACGCACAGGCAATCAAACAAAAATAAAAGATTTGATTTTTGAGTTGAAGTTTTCAATCAGACTTTGATTTCATATTCTCCCACACATTTTCAGTGTCGCCATCTGCTGAGAGCAGACAGCGTTTCCATATGATCCACACGTGCCGCCGCATTGTTTACAACGTTGACTGTACGTTTCTGCAGCAGAAGCAGCAGCAGCACACTCTTTTCAACTTCTCGTTTTCTGTTGCTTTTTAGGTCTCCGAAGTCCTGCTAATCTTCAGCTCTACTTTCTCCAGTGATCACACAGGTAACCAAAAAGAAGACCAAAAAGTGGATAAATTTAAATTGTCAAGATCACCAGCAGAATGGCAGACGACAGCACGCTGGCTCGAAGCAGCAGCTGTCGCCACGTACGCAACATCTGCGTCCTCGCGCACGTTGATCATGGTTTGTTTGTTGGATCATTTTCTGATCAACTAAAGTTTTACCGAGATTTTCTAACCAAAGCTCTACCACCCTAATAGGCAAGACGACCCTCGTGGACTGCCTGCTCGCCAGCAATGGCATCATCTCGCAGCGAATGTCCGGCAAGCTGCGCTACATGGACTCGCGACTTGATGAACAGGAGCGCGGCATCACCATGAAGTGCTCCTCCATTTCCCTCGTCTACAAGCGTAAGTCCCGCTGATGTTTTTTGCTATCAAAAACTTTTCTGATAAAGCTTTCATTTTCAGAAGAGGACACCGCCAAAGTAGAAACAGAGCCAGGCAGCAGCAAGTCCTACCTGGTGAACGTAATCGACAGCCCCGGCCACGTCGACTTCTTCGGCGAGGTGTCCACCGCGCTGCGCCTCTGCGACGGCTGCCTCATCCTCGTCGACGTCATCGAGGGCGCCTGCTCGCAGACGCGGGCCGCCCTGCAGCAGGCCTGGCTCGCCCGCGTCCGCCCCATTCTGGTGCTCAACAAGATCGACCGGCTCTTCCTCGAGCGCCAGCTGCCGCCCCTCGACATCTACACCCACCTCGTGCAGACGCTGGAGCAGGTGAACGCCTTCGTCGGTGAGCTCTTTGCCGCCGAGGTGCTCGCCAAGTCGGGCGCCACATCAACAACAACAGCCGCCACCGAAGAGACTGCTGAAACGTCTAAACCATCCTCCGAACCATCTTCAACCGCCCCCACCAGCAACACCAGCGAACAAGGCCGAACAAAGCAGCACCAGCAGCAGCAGATCTTCTACGACTGGTCCTCGGGACTGGACGACGCCGACGACTCCTCTGTCTACTTCTCCCCTGAAAACGGCAACGTCCTCTTCGCCAGCGCCATCGACGGCTGGGGCTTCACGGTGGCCGATTTCGCCGCCGTCCTCTCCCGCTCCAAACTGGGCCTTAGCGAGGCGGTGCTGAAGAAGACCCTCTGGGGCGACTACTACCTGAACGCCAAGGAGAAGCGCATCATGAAGGGGGCGCAGGCGAAGGCGAAGAAGCCGCTCTTTGTGACGCTCGTCCTGGAGAACCTGGCGCGCATCTACGCCAGCTTTACCGCCCCAAGTTCAGCAGCCAAGGCGGAGAAGGCCGCTGAGATGGCGAAGATTGCCGAGCAGCTGGGCGTGAAGCTGACCGGAAGGGACCTGAACCACGCAGACCCACGGACCGCCCTCACCGCCCTCTTCTCTCAGTGGACGCCCCTTTCTGGGGCGCTTCTTCGGGCGGTCACTTCCGTCGTGCCCTGTCCGGCGGAGCTGCCCGTCGAGCGGGTGGAGCGAATGTTGCTCTGCTCGAGCGGTGGAAGCGTTCGACCTTTTAGCTCACTCCCTCCCGAGACGCAGGCCCTCAAGGGGGCGTTGCTTGCCTGTCAGCCTTCGCCGCCCTCATCATCAGCATCATCATCAGAAACTCCCTCAGTTCCGCCGCTCATCGTCGTCGTCTCGAAGATGTTCGCCTTTGAGCGGCGGCAGCTGCCGCAGTACCGCCAGCGGCCGCTCACCGCCGAGGAGATTGCCCGCCGGAGGGAGAAGCTGAAGGAGGAGAAGGAGAAGAGGTTGCAGCAACTTCAGCAAGGTAGTCCTGAGGAGCAAAGCAGCACAACAAAAGCTGAAAAAGAGGAAGAGGATGACACAGCCAACACCAGCTCCAACACCGTCTTCATCGGCTTTGCGCGCGTCTTCAGCGGCACACTGCGCACCGGCGACCTGGTGTACGTGCTGGGGCCGAAGCACGACCCTAGCCGACTGACGCCCGCCGCCTTGGAGACCCTGGCGACCACAACCGCCTCCCTAGCGGACCTGCCCGCCGACCAGCACGCCACCCGGGCCCGCGTCGGCGCGCTGTACCTGCTGATGGGCCGCGACCTGGAGGCGGTGGAGGAGGTCGCCGCCGGGCACATCTGCGGCATTGGCGGCCTGGAGGGGGCGGTCATCAAGTCGGCGACGCTCTCCTCGACGCCGTACGCTGTGCCACTGGCCGAGGGTGACGCCGGGCACCCCTTTTCCACTACGGGCGGCATTCCCATTCTGCGAGTGGCGGTGGAGCCGAAGAACCCGGCGGATATGGCGGCGCTGACGCGGGCGCTGAAGATGCTCAACCAGGCGGACGCCTGCGTCGACGTGAAGATCCAGGAGACGGGGGAGCACGTCATTGTGGCCACCGGGGAGGTGCACCTGGAGCGGTGCATCGTCGACCTGGTGCACTTTCTCCGGAAAAGTGGAGGTGATCAGAAGGAGGGTGACGGGGAGCAGGAGGAGGAGGTGGAGTTTATCGTCTCCGAGCCGATTGTGCCCTTCCGCGAGACGATCATCAGCCCGCCCAAGGTGGACATGCTCAAGGAGAGCCTGGCGGAGCAGAAGATTGTCCTCACCAGTGTTAATCAGAAGTTTGCCACTTCGGTTTTGGGTGGTGGAGACGAGAAGTCTGCATCAACAACTGCTGCTACCTCCTCTTCAACTACTTCAACCACAGCTGCTGCTGCTAATGCATCACCGGGCCTAATTGAACTGCTGACGCCTAACAAGAAGGTAGCGTTTCAGATTCGCGCCCGCCCCCTTCCCGAGGCGGTCATCTCAGTGCTCGAATTGAGTCAGAAGCTGCTGCTGGAGATGATGCAGTTTCAGCGGAGGAAGGTGCTGCAGAATACACCCACCAACACCCACCAACTAAACCTCGAAAAGGAGCAGCAAAACGACTACTTTAGCGCCGAGGCGCAGGCGGCCATGCAGCAGCTGAGGACCAAGTTGGAGGCCAGCTTTAAAGAGGCGGGGGAAGAAGGTGGTGGGGGTGGTGATGCCTGGCCCGAAGACACCGTCCAGCGAATCTGGTCCATTGGGCCGAAGTTTTGCGGCGCCAATCTGCTGATCAACCGCCTGGAGGACTTTCAGCACCAGCCGTGCTTTCTCCCCAAAAATGGTGCTGAAAAGGAACTTCTGGAACAGAAGGGAAAAAGCGGCTCTTCAGTGGATCAGCGGTACCAGTTTGAGAACAGCTTCATCAACGGCTTTCAACTGTGCACGCAGGCAGGTCCGCTCTGCGATGAGCCGATGATGGGCGTCGCTTTTGAGGTGGAGCAGTGGAAGTTTGTGGGAGGTGATGGTGAAGGTGATAATGGAGCGACCAGCACCTCGACCTCAACCTTTGACCCCTTTGGCCCGCTTAGCGGTCAGATCATGTCTACGGTGAAGGAGTGCTGCAAGAGGGCCTTCCAGGCGCAGCCCCAGCGACTGATGGCCGCCATGTTCTCCTGCATTATACAGATCAACAGTGATGCTTTGGGTAAGTGCAATACCTTTTCTTTCTTTTCTTTCTCTTTTTGTGCGTTTTATTTGAGTAGAGTATGTGTAGTGGTGTGACATCTTATCATAAATAGGTCAAAGTTAGGGGTGGGCTAGTTTACAGGTGAGAGTTTTAGGGGTTTAAGTTGAGGAATATTATCACCAGAATCCTTGCGTTGTCGTGGCGTTGATGACGGCATAGGCGAGCTCCCAGGGAAATTCGGGAAACTCACTGTTTTGGTCGATTTCCAGTGCTGTTGAAATTGGTTGTTTGTTTAGTGATTTGTCATTTGAGAATTTGCCAAGAGTTACCTTTAGGGTCCTTTGACTTGCGCACGCCCTGGTTGCAGAGCATGCCGTAGACGCGAATGCCGGGGAAGCGGGCGTAGGGCGGGTGCTTGTGGGTGAAGGGGCCCTCGAAGGAGGCCTCGTCGGGGCACTTGCACACCACCACGTAGTGGGCCTTGCCCGTCCGCTCCGACTGCAGCGCCATGATGGTCCAGTCGGTGGGCGTCTTGCAGGGCTTGATGCTTTTCAGGTTCTCGCACATCTTCACCTGCGTGTACGCCTCGAGATTGTTGCGTTGGGTCTGGGGTTGGTTGGTTGGTTGGTTTGGGGTTTTAGTTTATCTTTTTTGTAAGCTAATGCTAATGGTTTTTACCTTGTACTCCTGTTTGCGCGTCAGGTCAATGGTGTGCGTCGGCTCGTGGTCGTGCAGATGGGAGTTGGGGTCCTCGCAGTTCCACTTGAAGTCCTGGGCACATTCGCAGAGGCGCTGTGTGTGATTCGATTTGACGTAGTGAGCGGCGCAGACCTAATGAGGGTGGAAATAGTTTGGGTTATCTTTTTGGGTTCACTTGGGATTTCAGTTTCTAATAACTTACCTGTTGCGTGGCACACTCTGGCAGGCGGCGTTTGCTTGCTAGGATGCTTCCGGCAGCCCCGCCACTGGCAGCAGCAGCGGCGGCAGCTGTGCTGAGCACGTGGTGCACGTGGTGGGGGTGGCTGTGGTCGCGGTGATTGAGCACGCCGGTTCCGGTGTGGTCGGCGTTGTTGAGCAGTTGCAGTTGCTGCTGCTGCTGAGAGGCTTCAACTGAAGAAGAGGAGGGACTGCTAAGTAGGCCCAATTTTGAGGCGCTATTCTGCAGAGATTCAAAAATAGTTTTAGATTGATTAAAATTTGTTGAAAGAAGGTTTTTATACAGAACACACCTCGACCACCTGCTCATGCTCCTCCAGATTGGAGACGTTGATGTAGGTGACCAGCGGCCGCTTGGTGGTCGCCATCACCCGCGAGGGCGTCGAGGGGGCGAAGGCGTAGCTGAAAAGCTTGCTCACGAGGCCGCTGTCCTTGTTGTTGTCCTTGTTTTTACTTCCACCTACTGAACTACTACCACTACTGTTGTTGTTGCTCCCATTTCGAGTTCCAATGGGATTTCCGGTGGACTGGGCGACGGCGGCAGCGGAATGGCCGCCGCCAATGTTGCTGGAGATCATGGCGATGTAGTAGGGCGAGTCGGGGTCCTTCGTCTCGTCGATGAGGTTCTGATGTTGGCTGGTGGTGCTTTTGCGGAAAGAAGATGGGGAAGAAGACGATGATGAATTGGTGCCGTTTTTAGTAGGAGATGAGCTGTTGTGGTCGCCGGAAAAAGGACCACCACCTCCGCCACCGCCGACTCCATTCTTCTCCTCGATAAACTCGTTCCACTTTGCCGTCCGGCCAAGGTCGAAGGCCTTCTTCAGCAGCGATGACCAGGACCGGGGACCGGTGAGCACCTGAGGGTGGCCGCCATTGACTGAGGTGGTGATGAAGGTCAAAGTTAGAAGGGTGACGGTAGTAATGTGGAGCACCAGTATCGTTGAATAGGAGCGCATTTTAGGTGCTTTCGACTAGAGTGGCTGGGAATAGATAGTAAGTGTTTGTTGTTGAGGGTGCTCTAACTACTGTCACACACACCTTCTTCAACTGCTGCACCTCGGTTGCCGTATTGACACTTTGCACTGATGGCCCGCTGACCTCGACCGCTTTTTATATGCCGCCGCCGGCGACCAAGAGAGAGCAAGACTGTTGCTACTTTTCTCTCTTTCTCTCTCTCTCTCTCTCTCTCTCTCTCTCTCTCTCTCTCTCT
>JAALOO010000462.1_pt1 | contig 36594 bp, 34 predicted proteins | sample 7257641 | NCBI WGS metagenome assembly JAALOO01 (sample SAMN14085613, study PRJNA598686) | mite metagenome | biome: ENVO:01001000; feature: ENVO:01001002; material: ENVO:01001226; isolation source: single female mite from University of Michigan culture on fish food culture... ...
TCTCTCTCTCTCTCTCTCTCTCTCTCTCTCTCTCTCTCTCTCTTTCTGCTTGTGTCTGTGTGCACCTAAGTCTGTCTGTCTGGCTAGCTGGCCTTTGCCAGAGATAGGGGAATTTTAGCAAGCACACAACCGCACAATTTGCCTGTTGGCTGACGGACTGGCAATTAGCGACACAGTGGCGTGGTAGTGTGAGACCAGTTGCAGGAAAAAGCTGCCGTATATCGCTGTCTTCAAGACACAGTCTGGACACAACAGGGAGAAAGATAGGCCAAGCGAAGTGGAAGCGATGGCAAGGCGAGGGAACAGATGGATGCCGACAGAAAAAAAGCCGGTGGCGAGTGTTGAGCAGTGGTGTCTGTAGAGCTGGGAGCTGTACATTGGCGTCACCGAAGATGTGTTTGCTTCTTCTGACATCACGCCACCAGCACCACTACCACCAGCACTACCAACACTTGCAGACATTGTTCAGTCCGTTGGCTACCTTCGCTCGTCAGCTTTCTCTCTGTTCAAGAGAAGTTCCCTTTCCCTTCCCACTGCCACTGCTGCTGCTGCTGCTGCTGATGGGAAACGTAATTGACCAATAGTGGAAGATGATCACTAGAAGCGCCTATCAAGCAGTACAATCGAATTGTGCACACGCCGAGATTAACGGCGAACATGAGAGTACTGAGTGCTGGTGTTAATTTGAGAGCCACTTCGAAGCGTCACACGCCACACTCAGGCACTATCATTTGTACGGCGGATTGCATCTTTTCACGGTGTTCGGTGGTACACTACAAGTATTTACTCAACAAGTACTCATAAACTTTTTTTTCTTTTATTCAAATAGCACTCTTTTCCCGCCTTTAGCGCATCATCAACAACTTGTTCTTTCCTTTGGATCTGATGGACTGTGCATCCTCATTCGGCAGCCCAGCAAGCTGTCAACATAGCACACAGTACAGTGCACACATCAAACATGTAAAGATCATAAGCGAAGCTCTGGGCTAGTGTTCACCTAGTCAGCAAATGCTTTTTATGCTGCTGCTGCTGCTGTCGATGATCAGCAGTGAACAGGGCACTTTTGCTGCAAAAGGAAGCGATGCATGTGTGCTCTGAGCACCACCTCAGGCGCCTAATAGCATTATCTGCGCACTGGGGCTGATTGCATCAAAAAAGGTCAGGTGTCACAGTGACTGACTGACTGCCTGAAAGAGCAGCAGCAGATATAACCGTTATGGTAAGGTCATCGGTGCATTGTTCGAGTGTCGCTAATTACTGCGTTCAAACAGGTGCACAGATGGTGATGGCTCACTCACTCACTCACTCACTCGCACATTCAGTCTTTTGGTAGATGTAAAGGTGCTGCCTGACTCGTGTCTCAGCAGGCACTGAAGACGCCTGGCGACCGACCACCACTGTTGCTGCTAGTGGCGCCCAATTCAGCGGCAGCAGCATGAGCAGCAGAGTCTCCGAGGAGAATGTACAGTGCGTCTTGGTGCGCAGTTCGTTGTGGCAGGCACAGACACAGTGGCTGCAGCAGCCATCTGGTCTATTTCGCGAATTGCGCGACTTCGACAGAGTGGCGTCACTGAACACATCGAGCGAAGAGAGTTACGGCAACTCATCATCAGCAGTAAGAGCAACAGTAACTTAAACTGCTGCTACTGCTGCTCTTTGAAGCTCCTGAGCTCACGAGCTTCTGCTTGAAGCAGTGCTTGAAGCAGCGGCGGTGGCGGCGGCAAAGTGAGGAGGCGAGCACCTTTGAGAAGGAAGGCTTGCAATCCATCTACGGCCACAAATATAGCCCGCCAGGCGGACTGCTATCACCACCGCCACCACAACAAACACAACACTGCGCCTACTACTTGCTAAATGGTGAATGGTGGTGGATCGTCGTCGATGGGCCAACACCGAACATCGACATTCGCCTGCCATTGCAAAGTCGCTAATTCTCACTGTCGATTCTATTTCGTCACACTCTCCTAATTGGATCCCGGTAAAGTGGTGATTCTCCGAAGCATCCCTCGTCGATCATCATCATCACCAACACCACCATCACCATCACCAGTTTCAGCACCGGTATCTTCTCTGCCATCACTGTGCCTCTGTCTGCTGTGCCTTTCAATCCACTCACCGGCAGTCTCGACTCCCCTTCCCTCCCCCTTTAAGCTGTGGTTCGGCAGCTGTTTCAGTAAAGATGGGCAAGGATTATTACACAATTCTTGGCATCAGTCGGACAGCGACTGAAGAGGAAATAAAGAAGGCCTACCGCAAGTTGGCTCTGAAGTACCATCCTGATAAGAACAAAACGCCTGAAGCGGAGGAGAAGTTCAAGCTGATTGCTGAGGCGTACGAGGTGCTTTCTGATAAGAAGAAACGCGATGTCTATGATCAGTTTGGCGAGGAGGGTCTCAAGAATGGCGGCGGCAGCTCTTCTTTCAGCTCCAGTTCCAATCCCAATTTTACGTACACGTTCCACGGCGATCCTCGAGCTACATTCTCACAGTTTTTTGGCACTGACAATCCATTTGATATATTCTTCAACTTTGGCGGTCTCGGACCAAACAGTCATCAAAGTAAGTCTTGCTACTCTTGCCATTGCTCTCTGCATACTGCTGTTTTCCCTCTTTTCCTCTTTGATTCCCCCTTCTCCCTTTCTCTCAGCGACCTTTCTCCTTCTTTTTTCTTTTCCCGCAAATTCATTCCACTGCACTGCTCTCATTTCCTTCGGCAAAGCTATTGCTTCTTTGCACCTCAAACCGCAACCTAGATCATTTGTCAAAGCACAGAAACTGCGGCAGAAAAGCAGCAGCACTAATCTCACTGAGACGGCGTTAGGCGTCATCTGACGCTGGCTCACTCTCTCACAACACACTTTTGGCAGTTTGTCACTCGCGTGACTACACTTGCGCCATCGATCCTCGAATATTCGCGAAAGCAATTCACAGAGCCACTGACTAATTAGGCTGGACAGGGGAGGTAGCTGTGGTAATGGTGTGGTGGGCGAACAGTGCCCACTACCATTACACACGAGCAGGTGCACTGCGTTCGAGAATGCTCGAGAGGATACTGTCACTATCAATTGTGGCGATGGTGATGATGAGCCAATCACCAAGTGGTTCACCAGTACTAGTTTCGCAGATGTCAGGCAAGAGCACACCGACAAGTACCAGCGGCACCAGAGCAGCGTATCAAACTGACACTGAGTTGTATCGGTTGTTGGTGGTGGTGATGGTGTTCGCTATGTGCACTGCTTTCTGCCTCTGCCTCTGGTGTTCACGTCTCGCAATTCATTTCTTCTTTTTCCTCTTTCATCCTTTGCTGGTACTGGTGGATTGCACCGTTGCCGTGTCATTTAGCCACTGCTTCATCACCGGCTAAATATATTCTCTTTCTCTCTTTCTTTTTTTCTTTCCCGCTTCCTTCGACACCAAAGCACTAACAGCAACGGCAGCATCAGCACACTTTCGATTGCATTCTACTGCATATTCGCTTTCGTCATCTTTATTGCCTCTCTGCTGCTGCTGAAGTTCGTCTCTGTTCTTTGCTGATGATTCGGAAAAATGTATCGAATCGAGGAGTCGACAGACAGTTCAATGGCGGAAAGGGAGAGGTGCCTTATTAGAAGTATATTTGGTTAGGAAGGCAAAGCAAGCTCTCTCGCTCTCAGCAACTAGCTGAAAGCTACTCTGCTTCGTTTTCTTTTTGGTTCACTCGTTCGCTGACGTGCATCACTAGCAGCAGGCAGTGTCTTGGTTTCACTCTATAATTAATGGCGCCCCATTGAGCTAATCTGCAATGCGGGACAGTAAAAGAACAGGAGAAAGTACAGCTCTGCTGCCTGGTAGCTAAAGAGTTAGAAGTAACATGCTGCAAGGTCGTACGAAAAGAAGTGCGGACGCAGCAACAACAGCCGCAGCCTGTAAAGCATTAGAGTCTGTGACAATCTTTGTCACAAATGTCGTCAATTAGAGAAAGTGAAAAAACAGGAAGGTTTTGTGTTTTAATTTTGCTTCTCTGGTTGCCGCATCTGTCGCAACTCTGTCGGTGCACACTCTCCCCCGGCACCGGGGCAACCCAAATGCGCGGAAAAAACGAGGCCGCACAACACAACAGGCAGCACACACAGAGAAGGAGAAAACATGGCAACAAACGATGGCAAAGATGGAGGCATTGTCAGTAGCAGTGAAGTGATATCAATGGGGTGATGATTTCTTTCCCACGGCAGAGGACTTTCCTGACCGCCGTCTCGTCTACTCTCTGTCCTATCAGCAGCGGCAATCGCTTCCCCTTTATCGGAGGATTAACTCTCTCCAATTTGCTTGTCTGTTTGGGCGCTTACCTCTGATTACTTCGGGTGTTAATCGAAGTCAATCGATCGCCATTTTCGCTAGGTTCGGGTTTCCCCTTCTTCAATGGCTTCGAGGACATGGACGACCCCTTCTTCAGTCCCTTTGGTGGGCCCTCTCGCGGCGGGGCGACGAACGCCTTCCGCTCACAGTCCTTCACCCACGGATCGCCGGTGAATGACCGCAAGAGTAGCAGTGGCGGTGGCGGCGGTGGCAGTGGAGGCAGTCGAAAGCAAGACCCACCCATTGAACACGACCTGTACCTTTCGCTAGAGGAAGTGCTCAATGGCTGTGTGAAGAAGATGAAGATCACACGAAAGGTGCTCAATGCTGCCGATGGAAAGAGCTTCAAGAGGGAGGACAAGGTGCTGACGATTAACGTAGTGCCCGGGTGGAAAGCAGGCACCAAAGTGACGTTCCAGCATGAAGGTGACCGCAGTAGCTCTTCAGTTCCCGCCGATATTGTCTTTATCATTCGAGACAAGCCTCATCAGCATTTTAAACGTGAGGGCACCAACATTGTCTACACAGCTAAAGTTACTCTGCGTGATGTAAGTTATCAGTTTGAATGGACTGATCAAACTACTAATTCCTTTTCTAATAGGCTTTATGTGGATGCAAAGTGAGCGTGCCCACCCTGTCTGGCGGCTCAATACCGATTCAGATGAGTGAAATCGTCAAACCAAACACTCAGAGACGAATCTCCGGCGAGGGACTGCCCCATCCAAAGGAAACCTCCAAACGGGGCGACCTAATCATCAACTTTGACATAAAGTTTCCCGACTTTCTCACCGAGCCGACTCGGCAAATCATGTACGACGTTCTTCCAGCCAAATAGTTGGACAGAATGGCTAGTTGTAGCAAATGCAGCGACAGCAGTAACACACTGACTTTGCAGAAAACTTGTTGTCTGCACCGCTGGTTCAACAGGTTGGCCCCATTGGTTCGTTCTCTGTTTACTTCAGCCACTGTGATTACAAAGACCGAGGAGAGACACCTCGTTTTACGAAATGTGCTTTTGAGCGAAGCACTTCTGAAAACGGTCAGCCAGCTTTGTATTTACCGTTCTCAGCTCTCACTCTCACTCACCAGTGGCCACTCGCTCTCTACTTAAAAGCATGTTCACCTCTCTAATACTCTCTCTCTCCCTCCTCACCGAAACGCACCTGTTGTTGTAATTCCATCTTTTATCACTTGTTAATCTGTTATAAATTCTTCGTTACACTTTACTCTTCAAAACTCTGGGGGCGTTTTCATGTTCAGTTGCAGCAGTCCCAGCAGTGCTGTGTGGGTGTTACTGGGCACCATCACCTGTCCCTCTCTTTCTCTCCATCTCTTTCATTCATTAATAAACGATGAGCACCTATCAGCGAGCACTGCCACCAACACTGATGCTGGTGGTCGGCAGGTCGTTGCTGATGGCTGCTGCACCTTCTTCTCTTTCTCTCTCCCAGTAACAAAACGCTATAGCTGCGCCGTCGCCTGCAACCGCTGATAACGGCGGCCACTTTTAATTATAAATTATACTTTTACTCATTACTATCAGTTCTAATTAAAGCGATGATAGTGGTGTCTTCTTTCCTATCAAGCAGGCTGTTGTTTTTGTTAGATGGCCAATCGATGTGAAGTGATTTTCCACTGCTGTTGCTGTGGCCCACCAGCACCAGCACCGGCACCACTGCAGTTTGCACTTTCTCCAAGCAAAACGCGTTCCTTTAGCTGTACGGTGCACTTTCACACGTCATCGCAGAGAGAGAAAAACCGGCCAGCAACGAACCCATTGTGCACTACCTCGCAGTTCCTGCATCCTGGCAGCATAGTTTGTGAGTTTGAATGCACCCCACTCTCCATCCGGCCTGTATTGACGCTCATCCACCACCAGATTGATGCACTAATGGACCTGTCAATTACAATTATGGAAGTCCTGCTAATTATAGTTGAGCCCACTGGAGTGCTGCCGCTGCTGCAGCTCGATAAATATCGACAAACAATAAAAAACAACAAAATGAGTAGTCGCGGTAATAGAACAAACAACTTTCAAGGCTGTTTTGCACTGCAGAAGCGTCGATGTTTTTGTCAATCTAATCGCTCCCTAATGACAAGTGTGATTACAGCATAGTATCATCATCTCAAATCTGGAACCGATCAACAACACACGTACCTTAGCTCAAGGCTCGGGAAAACATTAGGACTACGACTACGTGACTTGGGTCTGCTCAAAACTGACACCGATTCTGTCTGTGTGGGCAAAAAGGATTGCACAGCAATCGACGGTGCAATACTCTGCAAGTGAGATCGGTAAACTATCTAGATAGTGAGTGTCTCTGTGTGTGATTGAAAGGTACTGATAGCATCCCATTTGGTCTCCCTCAATCGCCGCTCTATCACCAGCACTGGGCACAGCATTGCCCAGTGGACATCATTCAACTGCTGGTGCTCATTCGCAATGGCGTCCTTGGCAATCAGTTGTACATACAGTTCCTCTATCTACTAGTGATCTACCAAATAATCGCCTGTTGTTTGTCACATTCCACCACAAGACTCATCAAAGTTGTCACATAGTCAGTGGTGGTCAACACCGAGGAAGAAAAGGCAGTTGTGACAGTTTATGCAGATTGGTAAAGTAATTGAACAGAGTGTACATGTAACAGCAGCTTGTTGACCACTTTGACAACTTGTTGACTGATGGCCTCGCACAGCACTACCACCTGTACATCTACTATCACTGAGTAGAAGTGTCCAGAGAGCTCTGTGAATCCTCTGATGCTACCGCCGCAGTTTGGAGTGAGGCCAATCAAATTATCTCCAATGGCTGTTGCTGCCAGGCAGGTAGGGCTGACGATAGGACACCACGTACAGTCGGTATAAATGGACTGTCAGACTGGCAGTCAATGCAGAACACGTTCAAACTCACATTACCTCTATCACTCAAAGTTACCAGCAAAAGCCGACACTAAAAACAATGCAGCTGTCAAGAATGGTCCTTCCACTTCTAGTATTGACTGGGGCACTTTTGCTTCTTGTTCACGGCGCCCCAGTAGAGCCTCAGAGTATAGATGACATTCTCTTTCATGGCAAAGAACCGACCACTTTGAGGCCCACTACCACTACTCCAATGCCCGCTTATAAAAAAATTAAAATCTATTGCAATCGCATATGCCTCACAGATCCTTCTAAAGGTGGTACTCTCTGCCATTGTGATTCGGTAAGTTGTGCTAATCGTTGTCTGATTTTGCTTGGTTTTAATATTCCAAATTTTTTAAATAGCCACCAATCTACAATCGCTTTCAGCAGACATCCATTTCGACAATGAACACGTAAACTGGAGTCCAGCAAATGGGATTGCAGATGAGCAGTTGCATTTACCGAGTTTTTTCCACTACGTTTATCCATGATGATTCTCTGATGGTTCTCAGACTCTCCCAGAGCCCACTACTGTTTGGGACAGCCAGGTCGCTCTGACAGCTGGAGCCGAAGCAGCAGCAGCACTGCCGCTCTCACATTAGCAGCTCAGCGAAGCACTTGGCAAAGAGATCGCTTCGCATGTGATGATATGTCGATTCATTTCGCTAATATTCGCTATAATTGAATGCGCTAAATAAATACGCCCTTATGCTCTCAGCAATGTATCTCATTTAAATTGCAATCAGCTAAAATATCGCAAACAATGGATTTGTTCTTTTTCCCTCTTCCGGCGAGAGCAGTGCCATCGCCATCAGCATTGCACACCACTGCCTAGTCACTTTTATTAATAGTGCCAGACAGAAAGAACAGCGCCGACTTGGACGATCACTGCTATTGGCATTATTTTTCGGCGTCATTCAAAGTGATAGCGATGTACGAGATTAGCATTAGGCAGAGGGATGGGAAGGGAAGGAATGGAAAGCCAAAATTAGAACAAGTCCGTTGCGGGAACATTGGCTGCACACACTGCTGATGCTCAATGTAAGGCAAATGAGGCAAATGATGCCCAGGTGCTACTTTTCAGTGGTCAGTGGGTGAGTGAGTGAATGAGCAAGTAAAGGAAGAGGTCAGTAGTGCCGAGGAGAAGAAGGAGGAGGAGGTTGTGAACACTTGTGAAAACGATGCGTAAATATAGCTTCGAAGCGAGCGGCACTTATTGCCGATGAAGCTGCAGAACAGCCACTGGCGAGCAGGGCTTCTCTTTCGATCTGATCGACCGAAAGAGAAATGCTGCACAAATAACCTGGGAGAGCATTTCTTTCATTTCGGCCATCACCATCAGAAACAGTAACAGTAACAACAGCCACAACAGCAGCAGCAGCACTCTCTCAGCGTCTGCAAAGAACAGTGCAACCTCGATGTATTGAAACAAGTGGACACGAAGAACGGTACGACAGGGACAGTAGCAGAAGCAGCAGCAACAGCAACGGCGACGGCAGTGGCCAGCCATCGGCGAACATCTCTCGACCTGGACTGGCTGCAGTCGAAGCGAGTTTGTCAGTTGCTGCTCAACCACCACCGGCCGAAGCAGCAGCAGCAGCACGCACCATCCTCTCATCCTCTCTCCCGTTAGATGCAACATCACCGGTGGACACAATAATTTTTTCAGTTTTGTCTTCTCTTCATCACATCGTCTGCATTCAATCGCCGATCACCCAAACTGTGCGTTAGAGTCTGAACTGCCTTCACTAGGCCACCCACCACTACTGCCATCTTCCGGTCACCCACTCCCACACTCAGCTGAGTGTCACGTGCATCACAACAACACTCTGGTAGCAGCTGTAGTTTCACCCGGGAATAAACAACACTCTAGCCTTGTACTTTATCCTCAAGCATCCATCTCCTTTCCATCCGCATCATTATCACCATTGATTCCTGGTATCTGTGTCGTCCTGTGCTGTGCAACATCTTCTTTTCTCCGTAAACAAAACCAGACCTACAGCGAGAGCGGAAAATTGGCCATTCCTTTGAGGGGCAATGGCAATATCACAGAGCTACAGGCTCCTCGGGCCCCATCTTCACCGGGATGTCGGCCGTCTGATCAAGGCCGCGGAGAGCGGCGCTCTTGGCCACCTGCTCAAGTCTTCAGTCGGCACCTTCACCAGCTTCTCACCCGCCGCCGCCGTAGCCGCTCGTTTCGCCTCGCCAATCGTCAGCTGTACCTTTGTAAGTTTCCGCCACCGACGCCAGGTTCATGTAGACCGAGACGGCCTGTATCCTCCAAAGTCACTCTCGCGTTTCACGCCACTGAAAGAGGAACCCGAACGAAAGCACAATCAATGAATGGACACAATGAGACACACTCAGCGGTGATGTGCTAAGACAGAGCAGTGAAACGACCGAGTGGTGACAGTGGGCGAAAGCGCTTTCAGTGGAGTGCAGCTGATTGCCATCACTGTTGACCGAGCAAATATCGTCTAGCGATGTGTCCTGTCCTACTGCCTTACTGTGCGATCGACGGCACTGCACAGGCAGACCACACGGCGGGCTTACTGCTTCACAAGCTGCTGATCACACATCCACTGCTCTCGGAGAGCTCTCTTTCTTTCCTCAGGCCGGACAGCAGCCTTATTGATAACCTCGGCCAAATTCTCGTTTGGCTGACAAACGCTGACTGCCACAGTCGCTGCATTGACTAATGCCACGGACCAGTTTGCCCGCTACTGCAAGTGGTCAATGATGCTGGCTGACGGACGGCAAACTCGGCTTTGCCTAAAGAAGGAGAGAGAGAGAGAGAGATAGTGCCTCTTGTCAGTTGACCGCATCTTCTGCTCCTTGCGAGTCTTGTCTTTCAACTTGACCTACCTTTTTCGCCAGCTACATCAGCTATCATTCTCCTGTAGGCTGCATTGATGTTTGCATAGACAATGAGGGGTAGTGCCAGTGCTCATTAAGGGGGCCACATCACCAGGCCAATTCGCCCTCAGGCACAGTGACACACAAACCTCAACAAGCAGGCACCTTTTTTGTCCTTTTCCCCTTACATGAGTGCGCCTCTTTGGTGCGCTCAATCAGTGTTTTCGGCTAACCAGTGTAACCGTTACTTTCCACCTCTTCCACCCCACACAGGCTCTTCAGCGGACACTGTCCTCGTGTACGTCATGTACCGGAAATGGTCGTTTCCAGATGGCCAGCCCAAGGTCGTCTGCCCTTCTGGCGCTGCGGAGTCAGTCCTCCTCGTCGCAGCAGAGTCTCCAGGAGAGCTCCTCCACCAGTCAGTCGTCCAGCATAGACCCCTTCAAGTTGGCGCAAAGTGACCTCGACAACCTCTTCATCGACATCCGAAAGGAGCTGAACACGGTGATGCCTGAACTGAAGGAGATCTCCAGCTACTACTTTGATGGCCAGGGAAAGGCCATTCGGCCGCTCATCATCATCCTCACCGCACGTGCCTTCAACTTCCACCTGAGCGGCAAGTCGGAGCTGCTCAACTCGCAGAAGCGGGTCTCGCTGATCATTGAGATGATTCACACTGCCAGCCTTATTCACGACGACGTCATCGACTCTGCGGACACTCGCAGGGGAAAACCCTCCGTCAATGTGCTCTGGGGCCAGAAGAAGTCCATCTTTGCGGGTGACTTTGTCATCTCCAGGGGCTCGCAGATGCTGGCTCGGCTGAACAGTACTGTGCTGATATCACTTCTCTCGGAGGTTGGCTGAATTTTGTCAGTGTTTAAACCAAATGCTAAACCTTTGCTTTCCTTCTGCTCCTAGGCCATCATCGACCTGGTCCTGGGCGAGTTCATGCAGATGGGCTCGAAGGAGGACGTCAACGAACGCTTCGCGCACTACATTCAGAAGACGTTCAAGAAGACGGCCAGTCTGATTGCGTACACCTGCAAGTCAGTGTCATACCTTTCCGGTGCCAATGAGGAGTTGCAGGAGGCGGCTTTTCAGTACGGCCGCAATCTGGGCATTGCCTTTCAACTGGTCGACGACCTGCTCGACTTTGTCTCGAACCAGGCCGAGCTGGGCAAGCCTGCCGCCAACGACCTCAAGCTAGGTCTGGCCACGGCGCCCGTCCTCTTTGCCTGTGAGAAGTTCCCCGAACTGAATGAGATGATCATCAGACGATTCAGTGAGCCGGGCGACGTGGAGAAGGCCTACGATGCGGTGATGAAGGTAGGAGGAGAACTACGGGTGTACTGCTGACGTTCCATCTTAACCGAACCCTTTTCATTCTTTCTTTTGTCTGTAGAGCGACGGCATCTACCACACTCGCATGTTGGCTCGCAAGCACGCAGATGAGGCAGCCCGCCACATAGCTCAACTGGCAGACAGTCCGGAGAAGCAGGCTCTCATGGTGCTCTGTGACATGGTGCTCAATCGCAAAAAGTAAATCGCACACACCCACACGCACTCCTGACCCGCCTTCTCTCGCTCAGTTTTGTTTGTCACTCATTAAACTCACCACTGACCACTGACACTCCAGTCCCCGCAGAGTGATGTGTAATGCTCAGTAATGCCATTTTCTCCTCGATGGCTTCACACTAACGTTCTGTCCAGTGCAATGTTCCCCATAACTTGAAAGAGCTTGAAGAGCGTAGCTGCATGCAATACTGTACTGATGAACAACACTTGATTGGAGGTCTCCTTTTGCACTGTTACATAAGCGAATTATATATTTATTACAATTTCCAAGTGCCCCGCCGACTTTCAAACTGCCAACACTCTTTTAATGTCTTCCGCGTTCAACGTTTCGTGCTTTAGTAATGCCTCAGCAAGTTTTGCATGTTGCTGACTGTGGGTTTTCAAGATGTTTCTTGCGCGTTCATATGAATCCTATGACAAAAGAGAAAGTTGTTTATAGACTAAAACAAGACAGCTTTGGGAAATAGCAAACCTGAAGGATTTTCTTGATTTCATTGTCAATATGCTCGGTCGTGGTGTCCGAAATTTCATTGACCACCACCAGTGAATTGTGTTCATCGTCGAAGGTGCGTACACCGATCTGCGTTGACACGGGAAATATGATGTTTAGCATGAATATTTTACATTTCGGATTTCGCCACCCTACCTTGTCCGACATTCCCCAGTCTTTGACCATGTTTGTCGCCATTCGAGTGGCCTTCCTCAGGTCACTTGAAGCACCAGTGGTGATTTTATCAGGTCCAAAGATGAGCTCTTCAGCGACTCGACCACCCATCAGCGTGTCCATGGTGGCCAGCATCTGCGACTTGGTTACGTGGTAGGCCTCCTTCTCTGGAATATAGGCAGTGTGTCCCAGCGAGGGCCCTCTCGGGATGATGGTCACCTTGTGCAGTGGATGCGAGTCTTTGGTGTAGTACGCAACCAGAGCGTGACCAGCCTCGTGGTAGGCGGTTATTTTGTTTGCCTCCTCGTCCGGAATACGACTCTTCTTCTCCGGGCCCATCAGCACCTTGTCTCGTGAATTCTCAATGTAGTCCATTGTCACTGAGCTGAGTCCGTCGATTGCCGCTCGAAGTGCCGCCTGGTTGATCATATTCTCCAGGTCTGCGCCAGTGAACCCGGTGGTGCCTCGTGCCAGCACATCCAGATCCACATTGGACGAGTACTTGATCTTGTCGAGGTACAGCTTGATGATCTCCTTGCGACCTTCAAAGTCAGGCAGAGGCACTTGAATTTCCACATCGAACCGCCCCGGGCGAATGAGAGCCTTGTCCAGGTCGTCTCGTCGATTGGTCGCCCCTAGCACAATGACGCCCTCGTTCTGTCGGAAGCCGTCCATCTCAGTGAGTAGCTGGTTGATGGTCTGGTTGGCGTACGGGTGGAGCACCGAATTGGTACGCTTCGCCCCCACAGAGTCAATCTCGTCGATGAAAATCACACAGGGAGCCTTTTGCTTGGCCGTCGCAAACAGATCACGAACACGCCTGGCGCCCTGGCCAACCAGTATTTCGTCAAACTCGGGACCGGCGGCGTGGAAGAACGGCACCCCTGCCTCGCCGGCAACGGCACGAGCCAGTAGGGTTTTTCCAGTTCCAGGCGGGCCGACCAAGAGGACGCCTTTGGGCAGCTTGCCGCCAAGTGAGGAGAATTTGTCGGGGTTTTTTCTATCAAGAAACCAAAGTCAATGAACCTTGATGTGGTTTTGTAAAAACTGAAGTGCTTACAGAAACTCGACAATCTCCTGAAGCTCCTGTTTAGCTTCATCGACGCCTTTGACGTCCTCAAACGTCACGTCAATCTCTTCCTGTAATACCTCATTTGAATCGCCAATTAAAACGCGGCGAAAGGTTCCTCCTGTTGAAATGAGCACAAAAAAAAGAATAAAAGGTGTGACGAGTCAAATAAAAACGAATTTTAAAAAACTAAAGCATTGATATACCCGAAGTCTCACCCATGAATGATACAAGAATCGCTATGATGAGGATGATTCCGAGTAAATCACGAATTATATTGAATAGACGCAACTTCTTCGAAGCTGTCGACTTTGGATCAGCCGCCACATAGCCTTCAGCAAAGGCCACCTGGAACATACAAACATGTTGGGCAAAACTCTCAACAAATAGGGAAACGGACCTTCAGACGCTGCTTTTCTTCAGTTGTCAGAGTTTCATCGTTGAGAAGGGTTTTTATCTTTTCCGTCTCAGTAGGCTTTGGATCTTTCTTATTCCAAGGATACTTGAAACTACCAAATGTATTTTGAATTTCAGACTCTCGTCGACTACTGCCGCCGCCGATGCCTGTGTAGCGATAAGCAGGTCTGCTATTAAAGTGTCTTCGGGGAACGTTATTGAAGCTAGAATTGCCAACATTAGATAACCTAAAATTGTAATCTGTGGAAAACAAGCGAGCAATGAGCAAATGTACTGAAATTGGAAGCATGTAAACAAAGAGACGAACCGTTTAGCCTTAGTGTATCTTTCTTTGCATTGTACAAAATCTTGATAGGTAAAATTGATGGTGAATCATTTGCCGACAGTATTTTTGCAACGATTTCTGTCTTTACTTTGCCACTCTTTGCATTCAGCGAAGAATTAAATAGTTTCTCGATGATGATTTGCGATTGCTCAGAGTTGAACAGTGAAGAAATGCTTTCAACTGCCCGAGCAAGGCTGGAATTGTTGTTGGATTCTCGGAGATGTGAAGAAGAAATTGGTACTCTCGATGATTTGTAGTCGGAAACAGACTTAAATTTGAGTAGCGATGAAATATGCGTGATAGAAGGCAGTACCTGAAAGTAAGGGAAAAACATCAATACTTGCTTGATAACCTAAGGTAAGCCTTTCTTACTTGAGATTGATTGCTCAACAACGATGAAAGACACAGATTGAGACTCATGTTGATGATGAAGGTTTGTATCTATGTTTTTACGGGAGTGCTGTGATCGAGATGAAACCGGCACTAGAAACTTGGTGAGCAGACAATCAACATCGCTCAGTATCAGATGATTGCCACAGGTCCAATGCGAGAGTGCAGTGTCGCCGTGGAGTGGGACACACTTGATCTACTTGATCTGAGTCGATCACTGCACACCAACGATTCCCAACTTGTTTATAAGAGCAGCTGGCGCCCAGGTGAGCAAAGAATCAGGCGCAGAAAGGTGATGCCCACCAAAGAAAACACCTTGTTCATCGACAATTTACAATTTTTCTGAAATTATCTCACCACATGAGAGGTCAAAATAGGAATAATTTCGGCACGTATTTTTCCTACGATACCGGTGACGCCATCTTCTGACACAGTATCACTGTTGGCGCCAATTTTCGCCAGATTCTCTGAATTGAACCGGCCTGACCAGAAGAAAGAGTGAAAGAATGGCAATCAGAGGTAGATTACGTATTTATCGGTCATTGGGTCACCGGTGGTTCGCCGCTGCAGTGCTTATCAAAGTGCGCTCCAAACTGCCGCACTGTTGCAACAGTGGTTCGCGCTTATCAAAGTGCTTTTATTGCTTCAGATAGTAGTTTTACTTTACCAGTTTTAACTAAATGTTCAACTGGTTTTTATCTAGAGATTCTAAAACGGATTGTCTCAAAGAGTCTTTCAACTGCTCATTACAGCCAATCACTTAGTCGATCCACTTACCGCAACCTAAAATAAAACAGCTGTGAAAAAACCAATCCTCCACTGAAAGAAGATGCAAAAACGTCTGCCAAAAGCATGATTTCTTCTGGTATTGCGTCATGGTTACACCGCCACCGCCAACAGCAGCAGCAGCGTGCTTCAGCTTTCAAAGTCACCGACAGTCTGCGCAGTGGCCGTGAATAAATGAACTGGGCGTTCGCCCACTCAGCCAATCTTTTCTGTCACCTAATCTAGTGAACTGTACAGGAAGCTCCAAGTTTACTCGCTGGTACACCGAAGAATCGGCCACCAAAAAGAATCCTAGCAGTTCTTTCACACGCAATTTCGGCGCAATTTCGGCGCCTCGTGCTTGGCGCTTTCAAAGGCGGTTGGCCGCCAGATGGCAGCGGCCTCTCGTGGCAACTCATTTTCTGTTACTGCCGCCCATTCTCTGCGCTCTCTGCGCTCCGTCCACTCATCCAATGGCGTAGCTTGTGCGCACATTGCAGCTCTCAGCTTTCTCTCGGCCGCTGCGCTGCCGCTGCCTCAGCCTTTCTCCCTCTCTCCCTCTCTCAATCACTTTTCTCTTCTCCAGCACCGCACGAGAAAGCCGAGAGGTTTTATGCAGTCCCCGCTGCTGACTTCGCCGTCGTTTTCTCAGATCGGGCCAACTCTCGCCGGTCAACTAGCCCAATAGCTTTTGCAACATCTTCAAAGCACCGGACCCGGTGCCCGGCTTGTGCTGCCAAGAGCAAATGAACTCAATCTACACAACATGTCAGGAGCTACTAAGAAGAACCAACCGTGCTCAGGTGCAGCAAAAGCACTCCAATCAGACCCAGCAGATGAGAGTGCTCGTTTCGCAACAACAAGAATTTAATTCCGTGACTTGTCAGCGCTACAACGACCCCTGCAAAGTCTCGCAAAATGAACTCACTCCTGAGAATAAGGAGAAAATCATCTCCACTGTTGACACACTTGAGTACAATTTACGTCACCTCGAGAGCACGTATGATTCAGACGCAACTGACAGCAGCTCCGACTGTGAAAGCTGTGATGAGTTTGAGGAAAATGACTACAGAATTTCTACTTATCCTATCACTGAAACGGCACTTCCCGCTTCATCTTCTTCAACGCTGCCTTCCACCTCTTCGGACAATAAAAGGCACATACCAATGTAAGAATTGCCGATATTTCAATGTTTTCGGCCTCGTAAAGCAGTTGTCTAATGTTGTTTTCTTTTACCTTGCAGACAAAAGCGGTACAGTTGGAAATGGGGCGCCGACAGGAGTGCCATTGGTTCACGCTGGTCTTGGCTTCAGGCACAAGTGACTGATCTCGAGACCAAGGTGAGACAACAAAACGACATCTTCAGGCATCTACGAGCTACAAAAGGATCTATCGTTTTTGGCGAGGACGACAAGTCGAAGCGTCAATTCCCATCTAGTTCATCTATCACCACCAGTCATGCCAGCGTTAATAATAATTTCAATCATTCACAACAACTCCAATCATCCTCATTAAGTTCGCTGTCATCTGTATCATTATCTCAACAAACACCACCATCACAACCACCACCTCCACCCCTACCATTACAACAACAACCAACACAACCCCTCTCAACTCAAGGGATCAACAATGTCGCCGTGTCGTCGTCTTCGTTGCCTCCTTCGGAATCAACAGTTTCCACCATCGACGCAAATCCTCACCCTGAAAAGAGTGTCGAACCGTTGCAAGAGCCGTCTACACCGCAATCTTTGTCGCAACCACCTGAGCCAGCAGAACAACCAGCCGGGCAATTACAAACGGAAGAAATGGAGGTAACTCCAGAGGAGAAGTCGGCGGAGGAAGAGCAGGTAGAAGAGGGCACCTGTATGAGGACAATTCCATATGTCAGCATGAAAAGGAGAAAGTTGGTTCGTTCGGAGTACACCTTGTCGCTGGCCGTGAAGAAAGCTGTCAAGTATTCCTCCATACAATGCTCTTGCACTCTTTATCCTCCCTATGTTCCTTCCTGTGTCATTTGTACCGGACGTTACAATTACATGAACAGTATTGATCCCGAGTTCATGCCATATCTTGAGCGAATTTCTTTACTCGATTCGGCGTGCCACCCCGTTCTTTGTATGCCTAATGGTAAGTTTTCAAATGCTAGTTTGTTATCCTGCGGCTCACGTTTTTCCTCATTTGATTCAGATGTGCCCGTCGGTTTGCATATTCTTCAAATCCTCAAACGGGAAGATATCAACAGTAAACCGGCTTTATTACGCAACAACAAAAAGTAAGCGATCAAGTTTTTATTTTATTTACTATTCGTTTATATTAATTTTGTTTTATTTCTGCAGGAAAAAGAACAACGCTTTGAGCCCACTAAAGATGGTTTCTGGTAACTCTATTGAAAAGACAAAGAAACTGGGCTCAGTGTCAAGTAAGTTGATGTCATTTATTTGTGCTGGTAAAGTGTTTTTACTTTGATTCTCTTTTGCAGAAACAAAAAAGAAACCTGAAAAGAAGCGTCGCCCAAGTTCCGATACGGCAAAAAAGGTCAACCGCGATCGTTTATCTAGTGATTGTAGCTTCCGAACAGAATCGCCAGTTCCTTCTCCGCTTTCCGAGAGTAGCTCGAATGGTGCCTCCAATTTGACGCCCACGACGCCAAGTGCCCCTCTACAGAGACGACGACGCAGTGAACAGCACGCCTTTGACATTAACAACATCGTCATCCCCTACAGCATTGCTGCAAATCGAATTGAGAAACCGCAATACAAAGACATTATCACTCCCAAGTGGCGAATCTACGAGGAGTTTTCCATTCCTCCGCCCGAGACCGTAAAGCAGCAAATAATCAACGGATCATCAGAGGCCAACATGAACGGCAACACCAATGGGCTCTACGAAGATGAATCCAACTCCGCCTTTGAAGCCAGGCACTCGATCTGCGAACAGGTCGAACGGAAAAGAATTCTTTCGTATATTCTCTCGACTTGATTTTTATTACTGTATAATGTAATTATTATATTCTATAAATATTGAGAGATGCTCTACCTGCATTAAACTGTAAAATAATTTATCAATCGCATCTGTTAAGAAAGTGTGTACAGTGTGTCAGTTAGTGCGCTGTAGAGGAAAAGCAGTACATGTGTGTATGTGAATGCTGTGGTGCTGGTAATGAGATAGTGAGTGACCGCGGGGGAAGAATCCATTCATCAGCGCAATTTAGGAGAGTTTTTCAATGACTGCCAGATACTCCTCCTCCAGGGCTTCATACTGCTTAGCTAGCATGGAAAGTCGCACGTCTTTTGGAACTTCAGTGGCTTTCACAATGGTCTCGTACTCGGACTTGGAGACCCTGCGCTTGGCCTTCTCTACAATGTGCTTCATCTGTCTCTGGTAGGGAGCATTGAGACGATTCTTTATGTCCAGACGATAGGCACGGTACTCTTTAGCGTTGTTTCGGTCAATAGATTTCAATCGCAATATCTCGTAAACACGGCGAGCTTGCCGGGAGAATATCTTGAAGCTTTTCAGCGCTTCGATAGCCATCTCTTGTTTAAAGCCACTTTTTAGATTTTCAGGAGAGTATGATTTCAAGTTTTTACACAAGTTGCAGTCGAGAACGTCACGCAACTTGGTGAAGGACTCAGATGGATCCTCAACCTGTATGTCAACGACAGACTTGTCATTGTAGTTGGTGTAAATTGATTTCAGTAGCTTTGTGCCTAATCCTATTCGCTGAAACGGCGGCAGGACAAAGAACTGAGCAATACGAGGCCTGGAGCAGTCGGGAAAAGCGTAAAAGCGGTACACTGAGCAATAGCCGACAAAGCAGTACTGAAACTCAAGCGGTGCACTGTTGCTCCGTGTGGATGACTTGTCTAGAGGCAACTTTTCGTACATGACAAAGTACTCCCATCTTTCATCGTCCATGTCGATGTAAGAGGCGCCTTCGATGAACCACTTGAGGAAAGTTTGCAGGCGCTCATGGTAATCAGGAAAGCCGGCTGTAGTGTTGTTGGCCATGTAAATTCCGAAATGCCGCTTGATTGGTTGCTCACCTTCACGACAGGAATCAATAGTAAACTCTTCACAAAGCTTACCAAATGGTACAAACGATTTCTCTTGATCAAGCAAGGCGGAGAACTCGGTGAGATTAGTGTAGATCTTTGAGGCATAATCGGAAGATATCACTTGCAGGATTTCATCTGGAGCCACGCCGCCGGATTGCTCCTTGCTGATAATACTAGAGTAGGTCATTCCCAGGTAAATGTTGAGCTTGGCGCTTGAGTAGTAGATTTTCACACATAGATCTTTGTAGCCGAAAATGCTTTCACTTTCGCCAAAAAAGGCGTACGACATGTCTGGGTTGAAGCACTCGATGCGTGTCGGCTGTTCTTCATGGTTCCCATTCTTTTTTCCATTCTGCTTAGAAGCCTTGCTTTCAGCAAAGTCTTCATTCAAGTCCTCAGGACATGTGACAAGCTTAAACTTGATGCAATCATTTGAGGAAGTCACATAACTTTCAAGTGTTTTATTCAACAACGCCACTAAAAAGAAGGAAAAGGTTAATGAAAATGGTGGAAAAACCAACATCATACTTCAAACATACTTGTTGCGATCTGGGATAATGACTTGTCTTAAAAACAATGTATTCTTCTAATGACAAAGGTAGTAGACTTAAAAGCAAGGAATCAATGCGGCCAAGTGAAGCGATTGAAGTTAAATGAGAGTGACGATTTTATGGCGCGAGAGAGCTAGGCAAAACAACAAAGCAATGCGCCTGGCCACTGTTGTCAAAATAGCTATTTGAAGATGCCGCTAATTTCAAACGTAGCATCAAAAGCTAAAGCATCCTTATCTCTGGTCTGATTGTACATTCAGCTAACTAAAAATGAAAAATGAGTGTGTTATCACCAAAATGTGAACTTATAATGAGTCATTGGTATTTTCACTATCAGTCAAAAGTTTAGTTTGCCCGCCTCTATGCAATGCATTCAATTGTTTGAATTTGAAACAAAAGTGAGCGCCACTGTCGTTTAAAGTTGGACTAAAAATATGAATGGCACTTACTGAGTAGAATGTTCAACAAAAAATAGATTTTTATTTATATTAAAAACTTAATTTAATAAAACAGTTTGCTTGAGTTTTTGAAAATTTCCAGTAAAGTTAATTAATTTTGATATCAATTTGTCGTATATCCTCCAAAGCGACTCACTTTCAAATGCCTCCTGCTGCTGATTATGCTAATGAATCCAACTGTGCTGCTTGTGTTGCACTAGTGCAGAATTAAAATTGGATAAGAATGAGCGTGCATCTGCTGTAGATGCTGTTTGCACGCGAGTGGCACTTTGATCATGAAGCACCAAGGTGACAGTGTGAGTGAGTGTATAAGTTAGAAGACAATGTTTTGTTGCTGGTGGCCTTTGATATAAATTATCAATGCAGCAACACAACACGGTGAGCACATTGTGATAGAAGAAAATGGCATAAGAATTAACCAGATGCAGTGGATGATGCTTCTGCATTAAACATTTCTAAATGACAGCCAAAGCGCTCTAATACTAATAGCTATTGATCAACAAAAAACAAAATGCATGCAATTAAGTGTACAGAATATTATTACCGATTGAAAGAGGATTTTTTTATATTTGATTTCAAACATAACTACAGCAGATCACATGAACAAACAATTGGGATGCAATGAAGTGTAAAGCACCAAGTGTGCACTCATGTTTACATTGTCTTTAATTCATCATCAGATAAAGTTGCACTTTAGCAGCAACTGGCCAAATATTGATTTACTTTTCTCTCAAATCTATAGTTGTGATATTCTTCAGTAAATGGTCAACCTTGAGGGTGGTGAGTGTCAGCAAAAAGGACATTGCTTAAATGAAAATGTCAACCATAATAATATTGTGTCTAAGGTAGCAAGAAAGGATTGATCAATGTCATTGAGTTTATTGCATACTGCTACTTTCACAAACATTTGCAAAAAGTGAAGGAGTCACTTTGACATTTGGATTGAAGAAAGAATTAAAAACAGACAAAAAGAGAAAGCATTAGGCGATAGAGATATGTACGACAGGAGGCTCAATTGATTCAGCTGCAGCAGCAGTACAATTTAATTCTCCCATTAAACCATGCGATTGAACAGTGATAGCATTGAACATGGACAGCGAGAGGACAGGACAGTGTCTTGGCAATGACTTGGTCGGCTTCACTCACTGCCACTTGTGCGGTCATTGGGAAGTGCACTGACTGTGACTGTCGATTATGCAGTGCCATTGTGCAGTTGTTGCCGAAGCTGAGGATCTCTTTCTCTCTTTCTCTTTCTCTCTCCTCTCACACTTTCACTTTCTGTTCCTTCACTGGTCGTTACAGAAAATATTCAAGGCTCGCCTAAGGTCAGATAGCTGCGCTTGAGACGAGTGCCGAACAGGTAGGCGATGATGGTGAATGCTCACGATCAGACTGCTGTCAGCTGTGGTCGTGAGTGAGCAAGGTTAGCGCTTAAAGAATTCCGCTATCTGTCCACACTTTGCCGTTGTCATTCTATTCTTCAGCAAGTTCAGCATGCAGATGAGGAGAACAGGTCTGGCATCGGCGGTAGCCTTCCGCAAATCACTGTCGCACTTGGCATGCTGCACTGTGTCAGCCTCGCTGTGCCTAAAGAGTACTACACAGGAGAAAACATACACACATACACAAAACGTTACATCACTGCATCTGAAAACCTAAAAATTGCCAGAGGGTCACTGTCAGCATGTGAGGGGGAGAGCGAGAGGAAACCTAAAATTAGCAAGTTATTCTTACTCAAAGGAAATTCCTGCAGACGAAAGTGAAAGCGAAATTCTGTGGTTGTTTTCAAAAGTGGTGATCATTTAGTGAAGCAGTTTGACACAACCCTTACACTGTGCTGATCAGTTTGCAGTGGCCATCCCTTTGCAGGTTGTGTGCCACTGCAAGGCCACTCAAAGTCACTGCGAGGACTTGTGGCGTGCCTGAACACGTGCGCCTGAGGAAGGCACTCTAAAAACACAGTTCGTCGGTAAGTCGACTAACAGGGCTTGTAAGGGAACCGAACGCTGATGCAGATGCGACAGTAGTACAGCACCTCTACAGCACATGTACAATGTGCCCATCATTGCTTCAGCGACAATGACAGCAACAGCAGTAGCAGGAGAGCAGTAACCACCACTGACATTACCACCACCGCCATCACTAGCCACTGACATTAGATCGGTAATAATGGCACTAATAATAGCGATTGTTATGTCCGTGCACTGCTCACACTGCCAACTCACTCCTTCGCAGAGTTAACACACAAACAGCAAAATACAAATCACTGCCTGCTTCCCCTCATGTAGAGGCAGAGACATAGCTGCTACTTCTCCTGCTGCTGCTGTTGCTGTTGGATTCTCTTCCGCGTTGAAGGACCTTTGACGATAAAGGAGGCGGTCAAGATGTGGTGTTTCCTCCTCCGCTGAAGCCGGCTTCGACGACAGTGCCGACGGCAGCTGTACCTGTGCCGCTTTGACAGTACTCCAGCCAGAGTCCGCCTGGCGCATCACTCTGGCGCCTCCCCCTCTGCCTCAAAATGCGTGAAAGCTAACCTTAACCGACTTGCGATTTTGCCACCCCTGACCTCATTTCGAGCTGGCGCGCTGTACGTGCCGCTGTTATTAATAGCAACATGTACGCTGGCTTTGTTTGGCGAGCACTTCTTCCACTCTCCCTCTCCGACTCTCTTTCTCCCCCGTCCTGTTGCATTGCAGGCAATGGCGCCCTGTTGATACTCCTCACTGGTGGTGGCGGTTGTGGTGGTGGGTGACAGTGTCATGCTGTCGAAGAGAATAGAGTCAGCGGGAAGGAAAGAGAAAGGCAAAGGGAAAGACAACACACAAAGAGCCACCAGTAGACACACGCACCAAACAAAGTGCATGCGAAAGTAGTGGAAAAGTAGTGAACGGTGAAAGTGAAAGTGTAAGCGGCGAACCTGAGCTTGAAACAAAGTTGAAGTCATGCACTTGGCCATTGACTACTATTCTTAGCAGTTATCCTTTAACAGCAGGCAGCCTTTCTTTTTTTCTCTCAGGTATAGTCAATGTTTAGCCATTTGTCAGTAGTCGAACAAATTAATAAACACACAGCTGCAACAGCTTTCACTGCCGCCTTTCACTTTTACTTCCTTAGTCTGTCACTGTCACCGTCGTGTGCACTTCATAATAATAATAAGTCACCGTCTATATTTAGATGTATGTTAGATTGCTCCATTTGGGGCCAGTACGTGCAGCACCAGGCATCTCCTTTCTTTCCTATTCTCTTTGTTTGTGATCAGTGATAGCGCCACGTGACTTTACAAGTGAGTGCACCACTGATACGATGCACTAACCAGTCTAATTCATTTGATACCTACCCTTTACTTGATATACCTGCACCCTTTTGTGTCTTTTATTTTGCCTTGATTTGCTTTTGGTGTCTTGGACCTCAACCATCTTTACTGTCAGGTGCAAGTTTCGTACAGAGCACAGTCTCCATCACTATCATCAGCATCAGCATAACATCAGCGCAGTGCACTGCTTGCTCTGGTTCACTTTGTTCCGCCAGCTGAGACCACGCCGCAACGGTGACGTCGTTGCTACTGCTGATGCTACACACCACTGCCGAGGGAAAAGAAATATCCCACAACGGTAATTTAGGTCACAGTCACAGTGTCTCCAGTGCCGGTAATAATAACAGCAACAGTGGCAGTGCTGGCAACCTCACACACAGCCTCTCGCATCACATAACATGCATAATTGTGACAGATAGTAAGTACGCAACCAGAAGGGAACTGCAGCAGCAGCAGCAACAACCGCCAATATGAAAGCATCCCCGAAAATGTGATCACCGCTGCGCACTCGCGCGACACCTCCTTCATCGTTGGTGATTTTCAGGCATTGTCTGCGACAAACGGTCTTTTTAGTGAAATATATCGGCAGGTGAAATATATCACTTTGAGTGTATCAGCAGAAGCACCACCTCATCTCTCCACCGACCACTGTTCTGATTTACCTAACCAATTTTCCTCGCCCCCTTCTCAGCGTGTGTGCTGAATGCAAAGTGAAGCTTCCACTCGTGCTCATCATTTGCTCCCACTCTATGCAATGTTTTTCGTTTTTCAGCATCACTTTCTCTCTCGCTGTTTGACGGCAATTCATTCAGTCGGTGTGCTCGCCTTTTCCCATCGACAATCAGCTCACACCAAAAGTACTAATTTGTGACGTCTGACTACCCTGCTTCACATCTCAATTTTCGTCTCCTTCTGCTAAACGGTGCAATTGCCTATACAACCTCAATGTAAAAAAGTTTGTTGATTCGAACAATGTTCAAATCTCAAGATTAAACAGTGGAAACCGTTCGATACAGGGAAGCAACTTAAAAAAAGTGTCATCTGCTTGTTAGGAAGATCCTCCGGCAACATAGCCGACGGAAGTTTTACCTTTTCAAAACTGCCTTACAAGTTGTTTACTATATTTCTGATTTGACAATTCTTCTTGACATCGCTCTCTTGTTTATTCCCCCTCACTGACACTCAACATTTCTCAAGGTCACTTTCGGTGTGTTTTAACATTTATTATTTGCCAATTCAACTGTCTTTTTACTTCTTTCAACTCATCGAACAATTGTCATTCACTTTAAAATCATCCATCTCTAGACTTTGTATTTTAGTTTGAGCCATTTTTACCTCAACAATTGTTGACTGTGCGTGTATTTCTTGCGGTAACTTTATTTAAATTGACCTAAATTTTGTTTGTACTTATCGAATTTAATAATCAGTCTAAAAATATGCATTTTGTAATTTGACACGCGACTTAATATCGAATCAATTTGTATCTAAAAAGGTAGTTAGATAATGGCAGTACTACTACTCAAAATACGATTGCCGTACAACGGTAGATAACAGTATGCACATGTACCGTTGTCACACGTCAATGACTGAGCTTGTGTCTGACCACTACTGGACAGATTATGTCATCAGATTGTCTGTCTGTTTCCGCACAGTAGTGTGTATAAATAATTCAGTGCCATTTCAGCAACAACAGTTGTGTGACTTTTGTGTCCGGTTGGTGGGCAGCCAGACTATTTATTCAAGGAAAATATGTATCAGTAGAAAAGTTGTATGTCATTTGTCCGTAACAAATACTTGTGTTACCTAATTGACCTTAACAATGAGACATCCTATTGATTCCTGCTGAAACTTTGACCTTGACCACTGGACGACTTGAATCTGCCTTTTGTCATTGCTTTACCAAAATTTCAACTTACCAGATAAAATCTGCAAACAAAACATTTTTAGCAGCAAACAGTTTAATGGCTACCTAATTAGGGGTAATAAAAAACAAATCTTTTTTATAAAACAACTTATAAGTAAGAAGCCCAAGTTTTACCAAACATTGCAAATGAGTGCACACTGTGCATCTGATCAATGATTTAGGTAGCACCGCTGATAAATGTCAGAAAAAGAGGCAGTGGCCTAGGCACTTGCTACCGGACATTAGAATAGAGTTGCAATGGCACTGATAAAGACATCAGTGGTCGTCATGGTGGTCACAAAGACGACGGGCCGGTCATCACCGCGCAAGGGATTTCACTTTTAAATAGCTCACACACACACTAACACACTCACAAAAGTTGCCTTATCGACACAGTCACCAAAATGCAGCATTCTTTGAACTCGCCTAATAGTGTGTAGTGCTGTAACGTGATGTTGGCTGTGACACTAATGCATTGGATCCTATCCACTTTCTCTTTCTCTCACTTTCTCTAGCACTGATAACAATCACAAATCGCAAGCGACGACAAGAAGGCAGTACCGGTGCTCTTCCCAAGCAAACGGTGTCAAAACACACAAGAGCGGGTGCAAGCGGAATCGAAGCAATCCGCAGCCATGGAAGGCAACAACGCAGCCAACAGCTCAGAGGAGGCCTCAGCTCAGGCCTGCAGCACTCGACGCCCCAGTGGCGCCCATTCCAAGACAAGCAGTGAAGCAGTGGCACAATTTGCTGCAGCCAACAACTCCCATTGGAGCACACCCAATGCCTCGCCCGTCGACCTAAGTGTGCCCTCGTCACTGGCAGCAGCAGCAGCAGCCGCCGCCGCCGCTGCCATATCCTCATCCTCATCATCTGCAAACTGCTCCTCGATGAACCACAACAGCCAAGTGGCCAACTCTCTTTCCGCAGCAATGCCGGTCTTTGCCAATTCAGGTCTGATTAGCTCGTTTGGTGGTAAGCAGTACACGCCCACCAGTGCCTTCTTTTTCTCATTCCCCTCTCCCGACAGGTCCTTCAAACCCACTGGTGTCAGCCAACTCCATCCTGATCACAAACTCCCGAAAGCAGCGCGAGTTTATTCCCGATTCTAAGAAAGACGAGTCTTATTGGGATCGTCGCAAACGCAACAATGAAGCTGCGAAACGGTAGGTGAAGAGCTAACAAATGAACTGGGAAATGATCTGCTAGAGTGTAGAGTTTGAGCATTTTTTTTTTGATAAGCAAATGCTACTCTAAACAGCTTCTTCATTTGCATTTTCTTCAGTGCCATCCCACTTGGCGCACAAAAAGTCACAAGCGCAAGTGTTCTACAAGTGTGGTTGCTGGTGCTGCTGGTTTTGGCGGTGGTGATGGTGGTGATGGCCTTTACCGAGTTGCAGGCTCTAATTAGCACAAGCTGCGGCAGAGTCAGCCGCTGTGGCACTTCACTGGTGCCTTATGTAACTGCTGTGAGTGTGTGTATGTGTTTGTATGTCACGGGGCAGATAAATGCGTGTTTGCAACCAGCATCAGCACCAGCAGCGGCGACGGCGGCGTCGTCGTCGTCGTCGCCGGCACCAACTCCAGCAGCATTGGCACGGCACCTCTCACATGACAGCTCCAACTGTGTCTCGGTCTGTCTGTGTCTCTGTGTTATCACTGCTCTAGTATTGCCTTTCCATTACTTCACTGCCACTCGGATGCTGCTTTTAGACGGCGAACGCTGAGCGCTACAGGCGACAGCAAAAAGTACTATCTCCTTCTTCTCGATCCGTCTGTCTGCTTATGTAACATTGCAGGCAGGCAGGCAGGCGACGGTGACACTCTGTGGGTTAGTCTGTTGGTGTCGGTGAATGATTGCCAATGGACCAGGCAGTGGGAGCCCGCACACACACAGAGTAAAAGTGTGCTCAGTAGTACACACTCTTTGGCGTCGGCAAGTCATCCTCGTAGGCGATGTCAACACCACACACACACTCTAACAACGGCGGATCATCAATTCCGCCGTGGACACCATATCTCAGTGGCCTATTTTTAGTGTACTTTGACTGATGTTGTTGCTGCTGCCGTTGGTTCACCCTTTAGTTGTTGATTGCCGCCTCCTTGTTTATCACCGGCAATCACCATCACTTTGGTAAATCACATGGTTTTAGTGCGAATATGCTAAGCAGCACTCACAGCTACTTGACTGATCGATAGGCAAACAATGGCAGCCTAGTTGGTCATCAAAAGAGCAGCATATTCAAAAATGGGCCACCAGTAGGCACAGGCAAACTGAAAAGCATTGCCAAACCAGTAGTATCTTTAAAAATACCAAAAAGCAGCACCACCTTATCAGTTGTCTTTGTAATTTAGGCCCACCATTTGTTTCCTACTAAATGAGTCGCATCATCACTCTAGCCGGGCTAGGCATAAAATTGACATGGCCTCGTTTTGCATAAGCTCCATTTGATAATTATCAATTATAGCTACACGAGAAAATTGCCGTGAAGGCGCTTTGCAATCGACAAGCAAGATGCATCTCAAGGACTGAAGGACTCTTTTGCCGGTGCAGTTGCAAATACATGTGCTCTTCTCAATGTACAACGACAGCAGCAGCTAACCAGGCAGGCAGGCATGCATGCAGACCAGCCACCAACAGCAGCAGTCCAGACTTTAATGATGCCAATCACACTGGCGACACAGTGCAATCTCTTTCTGCTGCTCCTGATCGGTGCCCACTGAATTGCTGTAATATTATGCTTAATAGTGTTATACTAAATAGATTTAGATTTATTATTATTATCGATTGAAGGCAACGAATAATGTCCTCAATAATGGTTTGACGGATAGAGGTTTTTCAACGTAGCTTTATCATCAGGTGCAGGAAAATACAACTGATACAGTTCTTTATTCTTGATATTAAAGTCAGCTGTTTAGTGATCAGGTGTAATATTAACAAAGACTAGTAAAAATTTAAATGGGATTTGACCATGATGCTGGAAAATGGCCGCACATTTAATTTGTGCTACACCACAGTTAGCATCAATGACTAGCTAAATGACCCTTAAAGAGCCAATTAACTGTTCATGCGGTAACTAGTTTTGCTAGTGAATATTTAATACTACTGCTTAATAATTTATGAAACTTTAAACAAATCACCAGCGTTTAAAGATAATTGCCAACTTGAAGATGTACTTTTCTTTGCACACGCGCTAGTCAGCACCACTGTTTGGCGCAAACAATAAAGACGATGATGAGGCACGAATGGAGAAAAAGTGGTTTGCTTCCACTGAACTTACTCTCTGTCAGTGCCACTGGCTGGCCACCTTGGCTTCAGTCAATGTCAGTCACTTCCATCTGGCCATGTTTGTGTTCACTCACTCACTCATTTACTTTAGTCTCTTTCTTACTCCCTCTCACTCTCTTCCCTTTCCTCGCCTTTTAGTATATCGATTAATTAATTTGCACAGCTCAGCTCAACAAGGTTATCAACGCCACGGCAGAGAGCGTTCTCATCACAACAACAAAACAGCAGACTGAATTAGAAAAGGTGTCCTGACGTACGAAAGCGCCAGCTCCTTTTCCCTCTCTGCCTCGTTAGCCTTTGCCTTCAAATCAGTGGGCAGTGTCTTTGTCAGTGCTATGGAGCAGGCATAATTGGCATCAATGTTACAAGAGTCTTCTTCATGTATCTTTTTGTACTACAATTGATGGCAATGGTTAAACTGCCTGCACCCCCAGTACCGTTCCATTGGTTACACAGCTGCTCTAAACAGTTATCCTTCTTTTGCTTTCGGTGCTGGTGCCGGTTGTAGTGAATGCTGTCTAGTGAGCTCTGCAGTGAGCTTTGCTGCAGTGAATTATTAATCGCATTACTTTCTGGTTATGTGACGTGGATTTTACTGAATTTCTCATCTAGTGCATTTGACTCGATTAGGTTAATTAAAGACAAATATATTAATAACACAAAAACAACAACAAAATCTAGTTTTGCAGCATTATCAAGTGCTAACAAATTGATTGAGAGAAGCCATAAAAGGCACTTGTTATCCAAATTTCTCTTTTGTAGCAATACTACAAATCCAAATGGACCTAAGTTTGTTTTTATATATTGTTGTTTTACCGGGAAGCTTAACAGCATTGAATAATTGAAGTTCAGCAAAAAAACTAACGAGTTTCCCGGAAGAGTGGGTAGTACTTGAAGGGCTTTACTTGATGCGCCACCAAGAAAAGCACCTTATTTGAGTGCTCTTTAGAGCATCTATTGACACAACACAATCAACAAATAGATGACTCCTAAACATGTTTATTTTTTATCTAAAGTTATTGCTTTTGTAACTGTTCAATTGAACTGTGTATCAATTTCACATTGTACACAGTGTGTACACATAAAAACAAACGATGTTTTTGTTTGCACTCTGCAAGCAGTGCCTGCTCTTAAGAAGAGCAAAAAAGCACTTTACAAAAGATGAGGGAGAGAGAAAAGACGTCCAGTGACAGTGGCCGATTTGCCGGCGGCAGAGTCAGCAACAGTTTTGAACTTGAACTTAAGACGCAGTAGAAAATGTGATGCAGAAGAAGAAAGGCTGAAAGTGAGAAAAGAGAAAGGTGCAGCTGACAAGGCCATCAAAGTCGAGCGCTGAGCGACATTTCTGCATTTCCTTCCAGTGGCCTTATGCTGATGTTATACAACAGTTGCAGCTGCTGGCACTGTTTTCACTGCAACAGCAGCAGCCTTCGACCTTGCACTCGGCTCGCCTCAGTTACTGCTGTTCATTTTATTCGACTTTTGTTCTGCTCAATTCAGCTGAACTGTTGTTGTTGATGATGTTTTCTCTAAAGCTAATCCATTTATATCTTTTTGTTATATTTTTAGATCTCGCGAAAAACGCCGAATTTCTGACCTTGTCTTGGAAACCCGTGTTTTGGAGCTTACCCGCGAAAATAGCATTCTCAAAGCGGAACTGTACGCTATCAAGGAGAAATTTGGAGTTTCTCAGTCGCAGGTAAGTGTAAGGAACATTATCGTTTTTTCTTTTTTCTTTATTGTATCAACGTGTCAGCGTGTCGACAGTAGCCTTTAGGTTTAAGCTACCTTTCCCTGAATCGCTTACTGGTTCAAAGGTGCCAGAAGGGCAGACAGTAGATTATCCAGTGGGTATGTGATGGTGGGATGCACTCCCTCACTCAGTGCTCATCCTGTCAGTGTTACTGTTTGCTTATTAGGGAAACTGATTAGTAAAGACAAGGTTTTTGTAATGATTACTATGCGGCAATTTAAAAAACAAGGAAGTTTAGCATTCACATTGACTACTACTGCACCTTGAAAGGTGAACGAGATTTTGCTCTTGAATTTGAGTCGTGGTTGCTTTCACTGTTGATGCAGGCACTGCAAATGTCTATAAATAGTCACTTTCACTTCTCTTTCCCTCTCTGGCTCTATTACAGTAACAACAACAAGTGCCCTGATAATAGCAGAGCAATTAGCATTTGGCCGTACAACAAAAACTTTCTTGATGGCGACTCTCTTTTTCATTGCAGTGTACCTTACAGGCTACTTTCACTTATGAAACTAACTGAGGTGGCATTGAATGCGATCGCTAGCTGCATCGATCCTTAATTGAGAGTTATTGTTACGCCGTCGATGCTGTCAGGCTGTAGAGCACCTTGCATTGTCTCTCTCTCCTTCCCTCCGCCAACTTCGACCACTCCGCCAACAACTTTGCAAGGCTAGCAGCAGCAGTGGTGATGGTGATGGTGCTGTGCACAAGCTCACTTGTTCACTTGTTCCGCGTGCCCGCCAACGGGCGACAGTGCAGCCAAGCGAAAAGTTACTCAAAAAGTGAGAGAGAGTCTTTGAGTGGAGGAGCTGTGCACTCCTCCTGTGTGTACGACCACCACCACCACAAGCTCACCCTCAATGGCGACAGTAAGCCATTAGTCGGCACGTATTGTCTTGTTCCGTGCTTTTTCCCTCCGTCTTTGTTCCAGTCAGCAGTGTCTTATTTTGGCAGCGGTGGAGTGCAGTGGCATTGAGAGGCAATGTGAAGGCGCTCTGCATCTGCTCATGGCTAGGCGCCAATGAAGGATTTGCATGGTGCCATCAGTGGCCTGTGCTCACAAACAGGAGCTCTCACACGGTCAGCTTGCTAACTGCCGTCACTGATGCTGATGCCGATGCCGACGTTCAGTTCAATGACAAGCACACTGCTGAGCAGTGACAGTGAAGTGAACAGCAGCAGTAGTGACCAAGCAACAAACACTTCCTATTATACACTCTCTCCCTCTGTTATGCGACCTTCCAAGAGCGGCAGTGTAGGAAAAGTGAGAGTCAGAAGTAGAAGAGTGAGATGACAGTAGACGTTATATAAGGTAGTCAGTGGCGGTGCCAGGTAATGGACGGTGACCACTTCCTATACCGGCACTGGTTAGATGTTGCAGGCCAATTAACACCCTGCCTTGGTCACCTTGCCTTGGCAAGTGCACCCAGTCAACTGCAAAGAAATGAATTGTTTGATTAAAAATTAATGGCTTCATTAAAGTTGAAGGCAGAGAGAAGGAGGCACTCTAAAATTCATGTTGTTTCTCTTAAAAAAATTCGTTTATTTACACATCGTTTCTGTTTCTTGTGTGTTTTATTTGTAAAAAAAGTTACATACTTTGATTAGTTTGGTACACTGAATAAAGTAAGAGAGTGTGTAATGGCGGAAGCATCAGTAGTGCCAAGAAAAGCCATCTTTCCTTTTCAAAGAAATTGGTAACTATTGCCTAGCAATGGTCAATATAAAACGGTTACGCTTGAACTTACCAGATTGTTCCATTTACCAAGATTAATCAAAGATACATCGGGCATATCTAATAAATAATGTAGTATTTCTAATACAACTACTGCTTTTTCCGTTGTCTAGTTTATTTGCAGCTATTCTTTATGTTTGATATTCGTTCTATAAAAAATGTTTTCCAAATACAACAAGCTAGTGAGTTTTCTGATGTGAGGTACTGTCGACACATGAACACATTTCCAATCTCTCTGTTGTCATTTTACCTTGCTAACTTTTTATTGATCTGCCCAAATAGCACTTTGTGGACCCTGAGTCAATATCAATTCCGATTCCTGAAAACGCCAGCAAATTGCGTCGAAGTCGCCTTTTTTCCTCTATCATCAACGGCAATCAAGTCAATCGTAAGTAGACAACGATGACGATGTTGTCATTGATTGGTCCTCTCTGACTAACCACCCCTCTAATCATCAGACTTCTCCACAACAGCGGATTTTCCCTCAAACGGAACTGCCAACAGCAACTCCTCTTCCTCTGCCTTCAACTACTCCTGCTCCCTCTCGCCAAATTCGCAGTCGTCCTCCTCCTCTGAGGTGCAGGTCTCCTCGCCCAACTACCACGTCTCGACGACCTCATCGCCGCCAGTGATGTGTTCACTGCTTGGTCAGGCAGCCGCTTCTGGCGCCTTGGGCCCGCCCAATCTCGTTCTGCCAGCAGTGCTCACCGCCTGTTCTGCCACTGGCAAGAATGCCTCTCTGCCCTTCAAACTGCGCCACAAAGCACAGGGCGGCGCCGGTAATGGGTCTTCTGCCAGTGGTCCACCTAATGGCAGCTCATCGGCAGCAGCCGCCGGAAACGGTGGTAGTGGTGGTGGTGGTGGGGGCAGTGCCTCCCTCAGCAACGGCAGCAATGGCGCCTCTTCGGTGTGCAGTGCACTGATGATGCACACTGGCAATGACAGTGACGCCAGCAGTGACGGCTCATCGGTGCCCCAGCTGAGCAGTAGCCTCGAGGCGGTCAGTGTCTTTGCGGAGGCAGTGCAGAGCGCTGCAGCCGCCCGAGAGAACGCCTGCTCTTCGCCCGACTCGCAGCTGAAGACGGAGAACTACGCACTGAAGAGTGAACTGCAGAGGCTCGCCTCGGAGGTGGCCACGCTGAAGAACGTTCTGGTGTACAGTAGCCAGTCGGTGGCCGCCGCCGGACAGATGTCCGCTCTGGCTGACCTGAAGGCGCAGATGACTGCAGAGCGATGTGCCACACTCTATCGACCGGTCAGTCCACTGAATGGAGTTGGGGGAGGAGGTGTGACAAGAGGCGGCGGTGGCCATCACCACCACCATCACCACCATCACAGCTCCCAACACTCTCACCACTCGCCCGTGCACTTTCCCGATGATCTCGTTGACAGTAAGGTCCTGCTAAGCAATGTGATTCAATTTCAAAAGCTGAACGACATTATCGTCTGACGATGAATAGCTGCTATTGTTTTAGAAACAGTTCTGCCTTTACCATTTGACCGAAGAGATCCAAGAGTGGTCTGCTCGTGCTACTTCAGTTGACTTGACCGCCTCCGCTGCCACCACCGTTTCTTTTCTTTTTTGATGTTATTCTTATTGTTGTCTCTTTTTACTTCTTTTGTATACAATTTATTATTTATACTTCTACACCTGACACCCACTTTCTGTCTTCCACTCCTTACCCCTCTCCACCGGTCTAATGACAAACAAACACTTCTTTTCTTGTTTTTTGTGATTTCCTCTCATTCGGTGCATTCCACTGTTTTCCTTCATCCATCCTTTCATCTTTTTTCACTATTTCATTTTCTACACCAATGTGTATGTCTCTATTTCCCACTTACCCGCTAGGTCCACTGGACATTGCCCCCAGTCCGAGTGTGACTGCCTGGCCACTTCAACTTTCTTTCTCTTTTCTCCCCCTCTCCTCAACTGCTGGGTTTGCTCCAACAGCTGGCTTGTTTCACTCTCCCAGTGTCAGCCATCTGTGAACACTCACCACCATTTGCTGATGATCATCGACAGTTTGCTCTTTTGCCTGTTTTTGCTTCATTTGTGCTTGTTTGGCAAATATTGTTGTTGACAGTAATCTGGCTGAGAGTACTGTTTTTTTGCTGATCCAGCAGTGTATTCCCATCACCCCTCACCGCTCATCTTTCCACTCTAACCATCTTCACTGTCTCTGTAACCTCTCATCTCAATTTTACTATTTAACAAAATAAAATTGAAACAAAAGATTTATTTCTCTTTCTAGTTGATTCAAATATAATCTACCTTTAGGTGGAAGGTGCCAGAAGTGTTTTTAAAAGTCAGCTGCAGATGGCAGTCTTGAGTCAAAACTTGTGAGTGCTTCTCGAAGTGCCTCGAATCATCGAGGAAGTTCTCGCAGGAAGTTGAGCCGTTAGAAGGATAAACAACCCGTACTACGTGTCAGCTTACCCTCAACTGATGCTTTCACGTGATAGTAAGCACTTTTAGCACAAACAACGCGTTAAAATACGATTATAAGAATCACCTTTACTGAGTAATGTAAAGTTTAAAATAAGTTTACAGGAGTATGTACAGTTTACACAAATTAAAAATTACTAATATGTACAAAGATCAGACTAAGCAGAGCACCCTGCGGTTGAGGTAGCAAAGCAGTTGTTAAAATCAAGGAAGAATATCAGACAGTTTGTGTTTGTTTTCTTCGGAAATGGAAGTGGGAAATATGATGTCGAAGTTGACGATCAGGTCGCCTCGTTTAGCGGGCTCTTTCGGGTATGGCAAACCACGATTGGAGATGCGTCGGTGAGTGGAGGGACTGATGACCTCGGTAAAGCGAAGCAAAACGTCGTCGCCTTCCAGGGTTGGCACTTGCACCGTGCCTCCGCACAGCGCTTTTTTGAGCGAGACTTTAGCAGTATAGTGCACATCAACACCATCACGCTTGAAGTGTTTATGTGGCTTGTCTTTGATGATGAAAACAATGTCGGATGGAATTGTGTTGTGGTTCTGGTCGCCTTCTCGAGGAAAGGTGATCTTAGTGCCAGCCTTCCATCCGGGCTTGACGTTGACTGTGAGCACTTTGTCCTCTTTTCGCTCCATTCCATTAGAGCCAACAACTTTGCGATTGATTTTCATCTTTTTGGTGCATCCTTTGAGGACTTCTTCAAGGGTCACTTGCAAGTTGTGCTCGATTGGAGGGTCTTGCTTCTTCTGCTTTCTGGGCGCATTGAACGAGTTGTACCCAGATGGCTCAAAATCCATTCCGTTGAAGCTTTGACGAGTTTCACCGCCTCCGCTGAGATTGTTCATGTTGAAGAACATGTCGAAGGGGCTGCTATTGCCGAAGAACTGAGAGAAGGTTTGATGAGGATCACCATGGAAGGAGAATTTGTAAGCGCCTCCGCCTGGAGCACCTTCGCCCATCGGCACTTGACCGTTGAGTCCCGCTTCGCCATACTGGTCGTAGACGTCGCGTTTCTTTTTGTCGGACAGCACTTCGTACGCTTCGGCGACTAGTTTGAATTTCTCCTCTGCTTCCGGAGTCTTGTTCTTGTCTGGATGGTATTTCAGCGCAAGTTTGCGGTAGGCCTTTTTGATCTCATCGTCGGAAGCATTTTTGGAGATCTCCAGAATTTTGTAGTAGTCTTTTCCCATTTTGATTGAAGAAGGTAAAGGGAGAAATGAGAATCAGATGAGTTGAAATGTGTCGTGGGGATAGCAGATACGATAGACACGAGGCTCGTTTGTGTAGTGTCGTGAAAAGGTTAGCGAGCTTTTCTCACTGCAAGTGTCACTTCGCCTTATATAAAAATCGCAGTTTGCCAGAAAGTTCTATTTTTTTCTGCCAGCACAAGATTTTCTACTGATTATCCGCCCGAGACTGGTGGGACATGTGGTTGTCAGGGGACTTTTACAGTGAGCAACGCTTGCATAGCGACAGGCAGAGCCGGACAGACATCTGCTGACAAATGGTCAGGACGACCACCTGGTGTCCCCCTGCTTACTGGCACAAACACAACCTATAACACTTCCCTTTTGCCACACTGAGTTTGCCCATAGAACGTAGTGTTTGGGTCGCTTGCGTACGTAAAGTTATACTGAAAATGTTGTGCTGTGTAAGGTAGATCCTTACGTTCATAGTCTACCCTAAATTAACGTTCATTGGCCCATCCCACTGTGGTAAAAGGGGATTTTAAGTATGCGTCTCATACTACTCCACCTCTAAATGCAGTGGCTCGTATCGTCATTTACT
>JAALOO010000465.1_pt1 | contig 36413 bp, 25 predicted proteins | sample 7257641 | NCBI WGS metagenome assembly JAALOO01 (sample SAMN14085613, study PRJNA598686) | mite metagenome | biome: ENVO:01001000; feature: ENVO:01001002; material: ENVO:01001226; isolation source: single female mite from University of Michigan culture on fish food culture... ...
GATGATGATGATGATGATGATGGTGCTTCGGTGGTGGTGCCATCCTCGACTTGGCCTGTTGTCGGCCATCCACTCGAGCCATCCCCGAAGTCTGCTGCTGCTGCTGCTGCTGCCTCGCCGGTGTTGCCATCCTCGACTGGCTTCGAGTCGGCAGCCAGAGATGATGATGATGATGATGACGGCGGTGGTGGTGGTGATGAAGATCAGCGCTGGGCACCAGAGAGAAAGGGAGAGGAAATCTGCAAAGGAAAACAAAAGCACAAGTTACACAAAGTATCATGATCTGAAACACAACAACAACAGAAATACTTATCTGAAGAGGAAGAAGTCGCCGAGGGGGGCTCCGGGAGAAGAGGACGAGGATGAAGATGATGATGGTGATCGAGGAGACGGGTGAAGTTCGGATGCCATCCCTCCCCGAAGAGTTGATGATCTTGAAGACGGTTCAGGACCAGGGTGCCACAGTCGACTGGGAAACACCAAGCAGAGCAGCAGCAAAAGCAGCCGCAAAAGCAGACACGTCTGCTCTGCTCGGTGTCTCCCAGTCGACTGACTGATTGCCTGGGCAGCTGTACACACACTCTGCTGTACGTTACCACCTCATTCTCACCACCGGTCATCAGTGAGAATCAGCGCCACCTCACCCTAATCAGTCACCACCACCACCACTCATCAATCAGTCATCAATGTCATCATCTTTATCGGTGTAATTTGTAGAGCACAAAGAGGGATGATAATCCTCGCTTTTCGCAAACATGAACTTCTTCCTCCTCTTCCTCTTCAATTTTCCTCCACCTCCTCCACCTCCTCCTCCAGCACCTTCTTGGGCAGCAGCGCCTTCAGGTACTCGTCAATCTTCACCACGCTGCTCTCCTCCAACTTTCCCTTGAAGATGGGCGAGCGGGCGACCATCTCCCGGAAAGGCAACGCTCCCTTCGGCGGCTCACGATCAACCGCCAGCGGCCCATTGTTGATAAAGTCAGGCAGCTGGTCGGCGGGCACGTACTGGGTGACGTCCGCCGCGGTGGCCATGAAGAAGAGCTTCTCATTGGTGGTGACGCCCAGCTTCGCGTAGACAATGCCCTGCACCATCTTGAAGAGGTACTTGAAGGCCCAGTTGAGCTCGTAGAAGAGCGTCCGCCGGCCGAGGGGGTGAAAGGTGAGCCCCAGGCTGATGAGGAAGTTCATCATGTCCAGATTGAGGTTCCAGTAGCTGAAGTCGGTGAAGTCGACCACCAGCATCAGGCCCCGGTGGAGGCCGCGCTCAAAGTCGAGGTCCTGCTGCTCCAGCGACCAGACCAGAAAGTGCTTGATGACCGTGTCCAGCTGCGGCACGCCACTTTGGTAGTACTTCAGGCGAATGTACAGCACCCGACGACCAGCGGCGTCCTGGCCGGCGGTCACCACCGAGCCGATGCGGAAAAACTCCGCCGGGCAGACCGATCCGAGGTCCATCGAGCCGAGGCGGTACTCCCGGCGAAAGGCGAACACCTCGCGGAACTTGTCCATCGCCGATTGGACATCGCCCGGGACGGCGGCGGCGTGCAGCAGCCGCTTCAGCGTCCAGTCGGCGATCTTGGTCGTCGACTTTTGCGGATCATCTTCAGGAGCAGCTCCTGGAGCTCTGATTCGAGACTGAATGTCCGCCAGGTCGACGGCGGTTGGATTCGCCCGAGCGTAGGCGTAGATTGCCTCGCGGAACGCCTCGATGGTGCTCTGGTCGTAGGTGATGTCCATTGCTGTTTCGTTGTTTGGGTGGTTGGCTTGGCTTGAAGCTTTGAAGTTTGAAGTTTTCTGGTGGTGATGATAATGGTCTTCAGCACTTGGTAGCCCTTTTATACCACCTGATCCATCGATTGGTGGTGATCATCGTCAGAAGGTGATGCTGCTCTTCAGTGGTGGTGATCACATTTCGAAAGCTGCTGTTAATGGAGGCCACCTTGATCTACTTTTCATTGTTTTTGTTTTCATCTTCAGGACTCGAAGCAGTGGTTCATCTTTTTCTTCTTTGTTGCCTTCTTGGAAGCCTTCGCTGCTTCTCCCCGTTGATAATTCACATCTGGACATGTGTTTCCTGTGTTGATAAGAGAGAAAAAGACAATAATTAAAAACTGAAAATTCAATCTGTGAAAATGGTTTATTGCCAAGACCATCACAGTGGCAGTGTGGTCACGTTTCGGTGGTGATGGTCGTCATTATCTGCAGCAGGCAGCAGCAACAATAAAAAATGTCCGCTGTACATGTTGGTTGAACACTTCTGCTACTTCTGTTGATAAGATAAGATAAATACAAAGCAGCAAATGATAAACACAGAAACTTCGGTGAAGTGGAGTGGTGGTGGGAGGTGGTTTCGACAGTGTTAGTGTTTCGATCATCATCATCACTTCCTCGACGAAGTGTGTGTGGACGTGTGAAGAGGTCCTTGACCGATAGCAAATGCTTGAATAGAGAAAGAGAAAGGGAGGCATTGAAAAGAGCATGAAAAGTAGATAAAGGAGCGCATAGAGAAAGAGAGAGTAAATAAATAAAAGCCTGACTAGCAAGAAAATGAAAGTGGATAAATAAAGAAATAAATAAAGGAAGGAAACCACGATCACTTCTTCTTCTTCTCCTTCATCAGCTCCTCAAGGTAGGCGGCAATCTTCCGCCCATTCTTCGCCTCCAGCAGGCCCTCCTCGACGAGCTGATCAGCCAGTTTAGAGAAAGGCAGTGCTTCCGAGGGAATCACCTCCTCATTTCCCTGCTCCTCCTCAATCGAACCGCCGAGAAAGGCGGGCAGACAGTGCTCGTCAATGTACCGCCGCTTGAGCTCCTCGACGCCGCCCAGCAGGCGAAAGATGCTCAGCTTGTAGCCGAGCATCAGAGTGAGCCACGATTCGACGACTCGCAGGAGGAAGGTGAAGGCCCAGTGCAGGTGGACGACCAGGACCGCCTTGAGGGGCCCGGCGTAGAGCAGGCCGACCTTGAGGGCAAACTTGAGGAGGTCGTAGTTGATCTGGCGGTAGTCAAAGTCGGCCATGTCGAGGAGGACGGTGACGCCGGGAAAGGCGCCCGCCTCAAACTGCCGGTCGTGCTTCTCCAGCAGGTAGAGGCCGGCTCGTTTGACGAGGACGTCCATTTGCGGCAGTTTTCTGGGGGAGAAAAGAGGAGTTTCGAAAAGAGAAGAGAACTCGTTAGAAGAAGCTCATTTAGAAGCTGCCGTCTTCCTATTTCTGAGGTCCAATATTTCCAGTCCAAATGTCGACTTTGGACTGTGGAAATAGGCGCCAAGCGAAGCTGCTAGGCTTATAGAAATTCAACAACGAGAATCTTATCAACAACACCAGGATAACAAACTCACTTGTAGTACTTGGCGCGAATGATGAAGAGGCGGTTGCCGTAGCGGTCCACCATCCGCGGCTCCGAGTGGAGGATGCCCAGCTGAAAGAACTCCCGCGGCAGGGTGGAGCGAAGGGTGAGCCGGCTGATGGTCGCCTCGGAGCGAAAGGTGAAGACCTCGGTGAAGTGCTCCAGCGCGGAGGCGATCTCCAGCGGATGGGGCGCGGTGATGAGCAACCGTTTGAGCATCCAATCGGTGATGGGCGTCAGGGAGGAGGAGGAGGTGGATGAGTTTTTGTCGGCGGATTTTTGGGCTTCACCCTCGGATGAAGAGGATTCATCCTCCTCAGAATCTTCAGCGAGAAGACGAATACGACTGCGAACCTCGTCGATGTCCAGCGGAGAAGAGGAATGGCTCTCCTTCCTGAGGTAGTCAGCAATGGCCGCCCTTAGCCCGTCCACCTTGTCGCCAAAGTCGAGCGTGTGGATGCGCGCAAAGAGCCGGTGCTTTTGCTGCAAGTTCAGGGACGTGGCTTCGGTGGCGGCGGAGGCCATCTTTGTTTGAAGACTGAGTTGCAGTTGTTGTTGTCGGTGATAGCTCTGCACCACAGTTTTGCTGTTGTTGTTGTTGGTCGAGAGAAGTCGAGGACGACGACGAGGAGCTGGAGCAGGAAAAGCAGCAGATCTGGTGCGATTTGGTGGTGATGAGATCTCTGGTGGAAGAGAGCTGAGAGGAAAAGTGCGCCTTGATGGCTCGATGATTACTGCTGCGGATGATCGTTTGGCGTTGCCGAGCGCTGTTTGGTCGCTGCTGCTGCTGCCACTTTGCACTCCGTAAAGTGTTGTCAAGTGGCAGCAGCAGCAGAGATGTGGTGGAGATAATTTACGATCATCAGAGTCATCAGAGTTCAAACTCGAGCCGACTCATTTAATGTGAGAGTAAAAGTGAGTATGAGGATGGGTAGGCTAGCCATCCGCCAGCAAAGTTCAATGCTCACGCTCTTTTGAACCCAACTCAACTCACCAACATCATCATTGACTGGAAAAGGCAGCAGAGCTGCAGCTGTTGTTACTGTTGTTACATAAAAGGTTGACTAGAGTCATATAGACAAGACTAGAAAGATATCAAATAGAAATCAAGTAGAATCACGTAGAAATCATCAAAGGTTAAAGAGAGAGAGTGAGTAAAAGCAAATTCAAAAGCATCGGATTCATAGAAGCAAGCGTAGAGAATGATGACGCAATTCCAATTCTTCTTCTTAGCAGCCATTCATCAGGTAGTACTCGCCCTCCAGCGGAAAGGCTTCGGGGAGCTTGCAGAACTTGGACGAGTGGCCAAACTGGAAGCAGTGCAGGCAGAGGCGCTTGGTGAGCTAGAGAAACAAAGATGGCCGCCATTTAGAACCGAAAAAAGAGTCAGAGTTTCTAAATCCCTCTCTTTCTCCCTCTTACCTTGACGCAGCCGGTAATGTGGTGGTTGGTCATCTCCTTGCAGTAGGAGCAGTAAATCGGTGGCCTATCTCCTCCCAACTGCTTCTGCTGCTGCTGCTGAGCGTGCGAGACCTCGACCAGCAGGTCGGCGAGAAAGGTCCTCGCGTCGGGCAGCTTCTTGCGCGGGTCGCGCTCCGGCAGCTTGGCGGTGAAGAAGCTCTCCACCGCCGACGGCGGCAGGCGGTCCATCACCAGCTCGAAGAGGTGCTCCTGGAACTCGGTCTCATTCCAGTGCGGCTTGGTCGCCTTGGCGTGCTTCGCCACGATGAAGACCAGCGCCTGCAGGGCGATCAGGTCCGTCTCCGGGTCGTACCGGTCGGAGATGGGCGGAATGGGACGGAGGTCCGCCTTCAGCTGGGCGATCAGCTTGGCGGCCCGGGTGGCCGTGGGCGGGTGCTTGCCCGCCGGCGGGAAGATGGACGGGTCGGTGAAGTCGATCACCTCCACGATCTCCACGATTTTCTGGCTTTCCTGGGACGAAGTAGAGGTAGTTGAGGTAGTTGAGTCCTGAGCTGGAGCTGAAGCTGAAGCTGTGGCTGAAGAAGGCTTCGATGGAGTCAGAGACAAAGCCGAAAAAGAAGACGATAAGGAGGAGGAGGATGGTCCCGATCGGATCGGAGTATTCGAATTCGGGTTCGGACTCGGGTTCGAATTCAGCGTCGGTATCAGAGGCGCCGAGCCGAAGCAGCTACGACGGCCGCCGGTGATGTGCTCTGACATGTTTTCTTTGGATAATGATGCAACAACTTTCAAGCCTGAAATCGTCGACGAGCAGCGTTGCCTGTTTCTCTGCCAAGGTTTTTACGGAGAAAAGAAAGGCCCGAGAGGTACCGAAGGAGGTGAGGAGGAGGAGGTTATTTAGAAGTTGTTAGAAGTCCAACTTACCACAAAGTAGAACCGAAACTCGGGAGATAAAATCGAGACTGGAAGATTGCGTCAGGAGATCGAACCCAAAGTCGGCGCCGTCGCGGAAACATGTGCTCCCTGGGTGGGCGCTATTTCGGCTCCGGTTTTAAGAACGTTCCACCGTACCTGAGTGGAAACAGCCGTACAACGGTCGAATTTTCCCTTTTTCGAAATTCAACTTTTCCGAAAAACAAACTTCTCAAAAGCGATTCACCTTTATCAAACAGCATCTTATCACTTTCTCTAGACAAACTCCAAAAAACTGCACCTTATATCATGGCCAAGCTCATGAACGCCTACTCCAAGGTGCACTTCTGGAGCGATTCGGAGGGCAACATTCAACAGCAGCAGAACCCTGAAAACAACCTGCACTTGCTCAAAGAAGAGGCAACAGGTAAATTGAGCCCTAAAAAAGTTCCTCAAAGACAGCTCTTCTCCTCTCTCTTCTCCAAGGCCAAAACGACTCGCACAGCAAACTATTTCCCGGCGACTGGAACTCCTCCAGCGGCTGGAGCTCCTCCTCGGTGAACAGCTTCGTCTTCGGCAACGGCACGGAGACGCTCAATCTGGTGCACATTCAGGTGGCACTCAATGTGATGACGGTGGTCTTCTTCCTCTACATTATCTTCCTCGCCATGGGACTCTCCAACACCGGAGGAGGTGGTGACGGTGGTGGTGATGAACGCAACCTCGAAGGCCCGGTGAACCTCAAGGACGAACGGAGCTCCGAGGGTAAAAGTGTGGGCAAAATGCTGAGGACCGGCTCCTCCCTGAGCTCCTTCCTGAAGACCAGTCGACTGAAGTTGTAGGAAATTGAGGTCGAAAGTTTCATAACCAGGATCTTTGACACACCACTTTTGAGCTTTAATCTTTATCCCCTCTTCCATCACCAAAAAACTGTAACACCATCAACTTCTCCTACTTCTTCTTTCCCTTCTCCTCAACGACGACGACCTTCTTGCTGAGAATCTCGTAGTCGACCGGCTCCGTTTTGAAGCGGCTCGGCGAGTGGCGGTCCACGGCGAACTTCAGCCCCTCCACGTAGAACTGGACCGCCTCGGTGTTTCCCGTCAGAACAGTGAGCAGGACCTTCTTCATGCGATGCACGGTGGCCAGCTGCTGGAGGAGGTCCATGAGGGCGGCGCCGATGCCCCGCCGGCGGACGCCCTCCACCAGCTGCAGCTCGTAGCAGTAGAGGGTGGCGTCCTCGGCGTAGCCCTCCTCGAAGCGAAAGTGCACAAAGGCAATCGGAGAGGAGGAGGAGGCTTCGATTTGCGAAGTTTTCGAAGATTCTGAAGAGCTGTTTTTGGCGGAGTTCTCCTGGCTCTCCTCCTTCTCACCGCCGTAGACGAGCAGGTGCCGGGCACTGGGGTGACGGAGTTCGCCCTCCTTCGAAGAGCGGTTCCAGCCCCAGGCGCTCTGGCGGTAGAACTCGGCCATGTTCGCCTCCGTCAGGTCGAGCATCCACTGGCGGGTGGCCTGGTCCAGTTGGGCCCAGGTCCGGCAGGCGATTCGAAGCTCCAGCGGTGGTGGTGGTGGTGAGGGATGATCTGAAGAGCTGGTTTGAGCATCTTCGTAAGTTTTAGAACTGCTGATGGTCCGGCGAAGACACTGGCCGGCGGCGTCAAAGTCTGCCAGCGAGGCGAGCGGATTGGCGCGGCTGTTTGCCGCCTGCAGCAGCGCCTTTGGTGGTGGTGCCGCCGAGGCGGAGCTGCGCTTGGCCTTTGCCTGAGGCATGATGGTGAGGGTGATGAGGGTGATGGAGGTTGTGGGGTGGTTCGATGTCCTCAAAGCTCCTCAAACAAAACTTGTAAACAAAGTGGCCGCAGCCGAAAAAGCCGGGAAAAGTGTCTGTCACCGTTTTCTACCCTTTTTCTATTTCCACCCAAAGAGGGCGCCCAAGCAGGTGAAAAAAACTGAAAAGTCGCGCAAAAAGAAAAGTTGAGGAAAAAAATCAATCCCGACTTTTGTGCCCGAGCAAACCCGAACTTTTACGCTATTTTTAGGGAGCTGATAAGGGATGAAAACCAGTTCCTTCTAGTGGTGGGCTTGAGAAGATGTGCTGCTTGAAATGCGGGACACACTGTTTTGGATGGTTGGTTGGTTGGTAGACTAAAAATTGCCCATCTTTCTCTCACTATCTTTTCCCCCTTTTTCAGGTAACTCCATTTTTCTTTTTACTCGCTTCGTCGGTAATGGGCTCACCAGCAGCAGCAGCAGCAGAAAAGGGCAAAACTTAATTGAGTTACCGTTCTGGAAAAGAAGAAGAAGAGAAGAGAGTTGAAATGGGTTTCCAATGAACTCACTGGCATTTTTTCTGGTTCTAAATTTAAATCTTGGTTTTCCCTCTCCTTCTTCCATCTCGATAATTAGATCAGCGGGCAAAAATTGGAAAGCAGAAAATTGTCGCTATTAGACAACAGAGTTGTATACAGTGTAACAAGGTTACAGTTATTTGATGAAATTTCGAAATTCTCTCAACCTATTCGTCCTCCTCCTCCTCCTCCTCTTCCAATGTGTCGACCACAGGTTCCAGGAACCAAAGCTGTTTCAACCAAACCAAACACACCGACATTCCCCCTTCAGTGGTCCACAGTCTATTAATATTTGATGATAGCATGAAAGCGCCCTACAGTCAGTGCCTGACACCTCGTCGGAGACGATGACGAGCAAAGTTCTGCCGAAAAGCACGAGCCACCCAACCAGTGTTGTACAGTACTGTGTTGTACAAATATTTGCCCAACCAGCGATTGCAGAGGAGGAAGAGATGGACAAATAAAAGTGTCATTCAGTGGCGGTGGTGATGGTGGCAGCAGTACAGACGTAGGTGGTAATGAAAGAGAGAAGACAGGAGAGAAGAGACACTCAGGTACTCTCTGGCGCAAGCAAGCAAAACAGCTGCTGCTGCTGTAGAGAACAAAAAAAGAAGGCAGAGGAAGGTAACGGTGGTGGTGGTGGTGGTGGTGATGGTAACGACATTGACAGTGCAGCGGATGAGAGTGATGCAGGGAAAGAAAGGAAAGGATTGGACGCAGTGTGCAGGGCAGGTGTACGAGGCAAATCATGTGATGGAGATGGAAAGAGAGAGAAATTGAGGTGACACACTGACAGAGAAAGGATGGGAAGGGAAAGAAAGAAAAGGAAACGGTTGATTGCAGGTTGTACCTTTGAGAGAGAAAGAGAAAGAAAGAGTACCACAGACGACAACAACAAAAACAGCATCGGCGTACAATTGAACTCAAGTGCTTGTTGTACAAAAGATCGAGAATTAGTTTTGCAGTTTTTTCTTTATAGCGAAAGAGATAAAGAAAGAGTTAGAGAGAGAGAAAGAATTGAGAAACAGCAAGAGCAATAGTGTGAAAAGGATGAAGGAGTAAGAATTGTGTTTGTTTGTGTGTTTGTGGTTTTGGGAAAGAAGAACAAGTTGAAATGAAAAAGGAGAAAAGAAGGATTCTTGGTCAGGAGAAGAAGTTGGGAGTTTCTACAGGAGGAGGAGGAGGAGTTCTTGAGTTCTACACACAGACTTCTCTAAACACAAGAGGAGGAGGATTCAAAACGCTGGGAAGGAGTAAAGTAATTCGAAGAAGATTTGAACAGCAACTGAAAACTCGGGGCTCTGTCTTCTTTCGCTCTCAACACAAACAACTACTCATCCAACCAATTCATCCCAATCCAACCAGCCGCCAAATGTCTGTCCAGGTTTTTATATTATCTCTCAGTGTTTGGTATTTGTCATCAGTAAGTCATCCAGGTGGTGGTGGTTGAGTTGTTGTTGGAGTTGGTATTGTTTCTGTCTCTGCTGTACACAGCGATAATATGTTCAGGGTAATGGATGTTCTGTAAGACGATATTTCGTTTGTTGTTGTTTGTGTTGTATTTAACAGGAGTAGATGATGGTGGGAAGAGAAGAGAACAAAGAGGTAAACAAAGGAAAGGAGGATTGTAAAGAGTAGGAGAGGAGGGAGGATAGGATAGAAAGAACATAGGATGGGAATGGTATCGAGCAAAAGAAGAAGAAGAAGGTAAATAGGAAGAGGAGGACATCCGATGAGACAGCTTCTGTTTCAGCTACAACAACAGCTCAACACTACCTCTCCACATTACCCAAACACACACTTTTCCCAACATTCTCAAAACAGCTGAGTTGAGCTGAGTTGTTGAGTCATCGGTGGACATCAACAAAAGAAGAAGAGAAAAAGGATTCTAAAAAGGAGCAAGCAGGCATATTCTAAACAAGAGGGAAAGTACTGATAAGTGAACTTGTGCTGAAGAGGAGGAGGGTTCCTGTAAATGTTGTGTTGGTGCAAACTGTCGGATTCTCAGGTTGTAAGGAGGATTATTACATCAGTTGGCTGTCATCAGAGAGAAGAGATAATTTAGAACTGGTGAAAGAGAGGTTGAAGGTACGAGCGTTTAGTGGTTGGAAGGTTGGTTGGTTGGTTGGAGTTGTTGTTTGTTGGTTCGATTCAGTAGTACAGTGTAGGGAGCAAATAAAAATGGGTAAGTAAATAATACAGAGAGCAAGTTATTTTGCCGGGATTCGCTGCGACTGCTGTTGGCTGGCTGTTATTGACAAGTGAACGTGAGAGGGACAGAGCGAGACGAACGATCAATCAATCAAATATTAATAAATCAAACAGAAAAAAATAATAAGGAGAGGAAGAGAGAGAGAGAGAGAGGAAGGAGAAGAGAGAGAGAGGAAAGAGAGGATGATGGAGTTGTGTGGTGGTGGTGGTGGTGACGCCCTGGGCCCGCTCCAATTGGTGTCCATTTAGTCAGCGACGATGGTGGTCCTGGCCAATGATGTTAGAATGGTGGTAATGATGGCCCTGGAATCGCTGCTGAAGTTTGCTGGATATTATCTGCTCATCAGTTGGACGACCAATTGATGGGTGGTACGAACTGCGCGGGCCACTTAATTGAGGGGTGTGAATTGTGTAGGTGTGAATTGACGCGATCCAGGAGAGGAAAGGATTGCGATGTGGTGAAGAGAGGTGTAAGAGAGAGAGAGATTGAAGAGAAAGAGGAGAGGTTGCTGATTTAGAGACAGATAAAAGAGAGAGAGAGAGAGACTTTGAAGAGTGAGAAAAAGAGAAAAGGTAGTACAGAGAGGAGAGAGAATGGTGTGTGTATTTTAAATGTAGTGTGTGTGTGTTGTGTGTGGTATCTTAAAGATCATCAGTTGTCGCCGGCGTCCGGCTGCTCGTCTCCGTCGCCTTGGGTGTCCGATGTCCAGAGCTAGAGAGAGAATAGAGATGATAATTAGCAACCAATTTATACATCCAAAACTTCTTCATTAAAAGACTTACGGTGAGGTTGTCTCGGAGAAGCTGCATGATTAGCGTGCTGTCCTTGTACGAGTCCTCGTTCAGCGTGTCCAGCTCGGCAATGGCGTCGTCGAAGGCCTGATGATGATGGTTGCGTTGGTGGTAGTGGTGGTGGCGGTACAAATTAACCCATCAGGTGCAAAGGAGCGTGGTGTTCAGTGTGTGCCCAGTCAGGAGGAAGAGAGGGTGAACAAACAAGGGGAAAGGAAAGAGAAAAAATCGCATTAGTCAACGTAATCAAATAAGCGAGCGAGCGAGCGAGCAAGATAGGACGCCTGGTGCACACAGGCAGGTATAAGAGAAAGGAAAAAGAATGAGATAGAGTAGACTAATAGAGTGAAAAAATAGATAGCACTACTAAATAGGAAGTAGAGAAAAGAAAGAAAGCAGTGGGGAAAGAATGAGCAAAGAAGAAGAAGAGGAGAAAGAAGGGAAAGATGCGAGCGATCCAAGGAGAACAGAAGAAAAAGAGAGAATATTCCGTGTGTGTGTTCACAGTGTTGAGGGGGTCAGCGCGGTACACCGCCGCCACCACCGTCGTCGTTTCCGTTGCGTCCGTCGTCCAAGAGTCGAGACAGTCAGTCAGTTCCCTTGCCTTGCCAGGCAGCAGCAGCTCGGTCAGCAACACGCATGGGCAGTCGATTCTGGAACACACAGTACCAGCAGAGCAGAGCAGTAGAATTTCTCCGTGCCATCGGCCAAGCAGCAGCTTCGGCTGCTATACAGCCACTTTCTTCTTCTCCCCTTCTGCCTTCCTCTTCAAAGGACGGCCACACCAAAAGTTGTGCAGTGTCTCTGCTCTTTCTTCTTCTGTGTCTTCGGGTGCTGCGGATTCTCTCGGCACTGAATTGGCCAGCGGCGGAAGAAGCAGCGAGAGAGCGAGGAAGCAGCAGCCACCACTGCAGCACATCGTTTGCTTCATCAGGCCAAGCGGCAGCAGCAGCAATGGAAAGGGACCCAGAGGAGGCAATCAGGCATTTTGTTAGCAGAGTCAGTCAGTGGACAGTCAGTCAGTTTGAGGTGAGGTGAAGCGGCGGCGGCAGAAGGAGAGGAGAGGATTTCTTTCTTTCTGCCTTTGGGTTACCTGTTTCGCCAGATGACACGCTCGATCGGCGGCATTGAGAATCTCGTAGTAGTAGACGGAGTAGTTGAGCGCCAGGCCGAGGCGAATGGGATGCGTCGGCTGCAGCTTCGACCGCGACACGTCGAACGCCTCCTGGTACGCCTTCTGCGCCTCGTCCGCGGAGCCTTTTTAGGTGGTTAGGGTTAGGGTGGGGAGAATTTGGGAAAGGAATTCGGGTGGGAAAGGTAGGCAACAGCGAGGAGTATTAAAGCGTGGGCGGCAGCGGTAGCAAGTTTTGAAGTCATCACCGGTGATGGTAGTGATAAGATAGGGTTTAGGTGCAGACGACGATGGTGATGGTGGTGGTGGTGATGGAGGTGGGGGTGACAGTATCCCAAGAACAGGCAGTCACATGAGCGATAAGATAGATGATCATCGTACAACCATAGCGCGCGCGTTGATAAGAGAGAGGACAGAGAGAGGAAAGTGTTCACACAAACAGACACAAAGAAGATAACACGCAGAAAGAGTGGAAAGGAAATGAGCAGCAACAGCGGCGGCGGTAGTTGGGATCATGCAAAAGAAATAGTGACAGGAAAGAAAGAATAGAGGAAAAGAAAACGAGGAAAGAAGAGGAAAGAGAGAAAAAGAAAAAGAGGTGCACGGTTAGTAGGCTCCGCTCTGCGGCCACACAGTACCTGCTTGGCGAGTTGACAGGCCTTGTCGGGCGAGTTGAGGATCTCGTAGAAGAAGACCGAGAAGTTGAGGGCAAGGCCTAGGCGGATGGGGTGCGTAGGCTGCATCTTCGACTTGGAGATGTCGAACGCCTCCTGGTAGGCCTTCTGCGACTCCTCCACCACGCCTAATGATAGTGGTGATGGTTTAAAGTGGTAGAAGTGGATGGTTTAGAGGGGGGTGATATTTCAATCAAACGAAGTGGACGAGTAGTAAAGTGATCAAGTTCAGTTTGGTAAAGATGCGTGGGCAGAGCAAGTAAAGCAGAATCAGCAAGCGAGGTTTGATGAGGATGGGGAGAGGGAGAAAAGGAAAGGGAAGAAAAGCGCAGGGTAAGTATCTGGGGTCAGCACCATCATAAGCATTAGAGCGCGGCGAATTAGCATTTGCATCTATCTACTCTACTTCTAGGGGATCATCTTCACTCAGCTCTCTTGTTTGCTTTTAGGCAAACGAGAGCGCATTAGAAGAGATGAGTAGGGAGAATATGAGTGAATGCATGGCAAAGCAAAGCAAACATTGCTCAGAAAGTGAGCAAAAAGAAAGAAAAAGAAAAAGATGTGTGGGCTCACTCACTCACATCCTCTCCAGCGTATGTCTCAATAAACATCAGCATTCAACGGCAGAAGGAGCAGCCAAAAGGCAAAGGACCGGTTCGGTCATTACACAGACAGAGAAGATTCTCAGCAGCCAAACTGATGCGGGGAAAGAAGTAGTGGTGAGCGCACTACTTATGGCACACACACACTCTAATGGCGGGGGCTCAGAGCTGTGTGTTTATTCACTCTCGCCAAAGAACTTCGTTACAGCAGAGAGTACAAAGACAAACTACTGTGAACGGCAGAAGAAAGGGAAGAGGAGGAAAAGAGGAAAAGAAAATGAAAGACAGAGATAGTGAAAGATATCCTCTTATTCTTCCCTTTCCTTCCCGCTGCTTTCCTTTGTCATCAGCAGCAGAGACGACAGTCTGAAGACACAGAGTCAAGTGACTCCGACGACGGCGGCGGTAGTGGCAGAATGGCCATTGATTAAAATGGGCCTGCACTGGAAAAGGAGAGAGAGAGGGATTCCAGGACAATAGCCAGCCAGCTCCGTTAGCTCAAAACCTGAGCCTCACACATACAAACACAATTTGAGTTAGCAGTCTCAAATATCAGCGGTGTTTGTGCATTTTTGTGTGTTCTTGTGTGTGGGTAGCTTCTGGCTCACCGGTGAGCACCAGTCGGAGCCTGTACACAAACAGACTCACACACAGTGTTTAGTTCCCAAGGGAGGAGAGAGTCAGTGTTGGGAACCAGCAAAACCGAAGGAAACTCCAGCAGCTAGGGGACATCTTCGGTTTGAGTGTGTGGCTGCTGCTGCCCCTGCTCCCTCTAAAAGCTGCTACATCCCACAAAAGCCATGAGCAAACATTGACAGACAGACAGGAATGAGTGGAGAGTGAGCGGATAAAGTAAGCGAGAGAGAGAGGTGTACAAAATCGGCCACTGAGAGCACAGCTTTCCTCAAACAGCAAACTGCCCAAAGGTCAGTGAGCACTGAAAGCGACACATGTCGCGACAAATGTCCTTCTTCTCTGTATGCGCCGCTTGGTTAGGCTCGGCCAGCAGCAGCAGCAATTCAATACCAGTTACAGCAGTTCAATATCAAATCTAACCAGCCAGTCAGCCAGCCATTCAGCACACTCCGCTGCAGGGCAATTAGCGGTAAGAGCAAGGTATGATATGAAAAGAGGGGAACATGAAGAGCAGGCAGGAAGCATACTCTTCAAGCTGGCCAATCGATTCACTGCTGCTGTTACCAACTGGTCACATACCAGTGAAAGTGGTGAGAGCAAGCGGCAAGCGGCGGCGCCCAACACTGTTGGCCAGTGATTCCATAGCGACAGAGTCATAGCTGGCTGTCGTCAACCAGGCAGTCTCGACCGCACCTTTCACAGCAAAGGTTGCGCAATCTTTTGGTGCAAGTGGATCCAGCTAGCAGCTATTCAGCTAGCCACAGCCAACACTGACCAAACTCCAATGCCCTGGAGAGCTGTTGCTGCGGCTGCAGTTACATCTCAAATGTCAACTCATCACCACCACCACCACCACTCGCCCCAATCAATCGCAATAGTCCTCCCCTGCAGAGTATAACTCATGTACTCATCGTCGTCGCCGGCAACGACAAGATCTCCGATGACTGACTGACGGCGGTGAGGGGAAGCAGCATCAGCAGCTGCCGTGTGATTCATAGAAAATGATGATGAAAAGGCGCACACACGTAAGGGGCAGACGAGAGAGAGAAATAAAGAAAGAGAGGCAGCTGCCTATGATTGCAAGAAAGCGCGCATAGGCAGCGCCAGCTTTGATTTGCCAGTGCCTTTCCAAGTGAAAAGGAAGAAAGAAAGAAAGAAGGCAGAGGGGAGCACACAGTGGAGACACGCCATAAATAGGCAACCAGCGCCTGGTGGTGGTGGTGTGCCGCCATTCAGGACACTGGCAGTAGTATGCTATGCTATGCTATGTGTGCATTTGCATTGTACAGCTCAGCTCAGCTCAGGCATCGGCCTCACTGAGAGCACACCGACACCATATGCATCATAGGGCACCACAGGATCAGAGCGTAACAGTGCACGTAATGCCTGAGCAGCAGCAGCAGCGGCAAGCGGATGCTTCACTCAAATCAAATCACTTTGCTGAGAGAGAATGAGAGAGCAGGCAAGTGTGGATCAACCACCGTCATTCCTGTCTGTCTGTGTGTGTGTGAGAGAGCTACCGGTGCACACAATGCCTGAAATCAACTCGCAACTGTTGTGCTGGTTGCGTCTGCGGCAATTGCAACAGCAGAGTGCATCTGCGGATCTCCGGAGAATCACCTCAGCAGCCTAAGCCAAAGCGTGGCAGGCAATAGAAGTGTGACGTTGAGCAAAGTTAACAAGAGCAAGTGAAAGAAAGAAGGAAAGAGGTTGACTGGTTAGAGAGCAACCAGCAGCAGCTCTAATCAGGAGCGGCGATTCGAGCAGCAGCAGCTGAAAAGCTGCAAGAGGCCTACTACTACAGCCGATCAGCTTTTCCCATTGGTGTTGCAATGAGAGCGTGAAAAGAGTGCTGCTCAGCTCATCAACAGCCTGAGCTGGCTAATAAACACACACACCAGCAGCGCCTAAGTGTCTGTCTTGCTAGTAACTGCTACTGTCTCCCCTTCTCCTGCTTCTTTGACGGCCACCACCAAAATCAATAGCTCAATTCGAGTCAAGTGTATGCCGCCGCCGCCAGTGATGTGTACAAATCAGAAAGAAAGAAATGTACATTAAGATAGGAGGAGAAGAGGGGAGAAGGAGAAGGAAATGGCGGAAAATTGCAATTGCCTAGGCTGCGCTGATGAGCAGACGGGCGGGCAGGCAGGCGTAATTGGGCATAAAGAAGTTGTTGCCTGCCTGCCTGCTGCCTAAGAAAGAAGGTGGTAATAATGAGAAGGAAAGAAACCCAACACAGACGACGACAACAGCCAGTGAAACAGCTGTGTCCTATGTGTAGCTGTCATATGTAAAAGACAGGAAGGTGAGGGCAAACACATTCCTCTCAGGAGGAGGAGGTGCGCAAGAGATAACTTCGCCAAATAACTCAACAACAGTGTCAAAGCGGGGGTGAGACTTACTCGTCCTTCGGTCACCGGTGGCCACCTCGGCCAGGTATCGGTAGTAGTCGCCCTTCATCTTCAGGTAGAAGACCTTCGACTCGGCGTTGCTCGCCTTGGGGATCAGGTATTTGTCGAGGAGGCCCTGGTGGTGGAAAGAGAATGGTAGAAGAGAAGAGAAGAAAAGAAAAGAAAGGGAGACAGATTAGTACAAGTTCAACAAAAGCGACACATCATTAGTCTCAAGTTTCAGCCGTAGTCGACGACAAAGACGTCGTCAATCGAGTCAAACAACTCTCGGGTGCTAAAGTGGAAATTCGAGCTCAGTGGCGGCTGTGGTAATTGAGAACACGGCGGCAGCGGTTGTCAGGACAACACAGAGAAAACAAGCGCACACCAAGCAGGCCAAGGCAATCCCAACTCAATCGAATCACACCCAATTCCAATCCCATCTATTTCGAAATGGACCACTACTCACCAGCACATCGTAGCAGATATCACGAAGCTCGACCTCGACCTTTTCCCGGTACTCGCGGGCCATCTGCTGCTTGCGCTCCGCTCCCTCCGTCTTCTGCTCGATGGAGCTGATGACGCGCCAGGAGGAGCGGCGGGCGCCGACCACGTTCTTGTAGGCGACCGAGAGGAGGTTGCGCTCCTCGTTGGACAGCTCGGTGCCCGTCTCCGTCACCTGCTTCATCGCCGCGGCCATGTCGTCGTAGCGCTCCGCCTGCTCGGCCAGCTTGGCACGCTGCACGAGTTCGTCGCGTTCCATTGCAGAGGTTGGGTGATGAGGAGGTTATGAGGAAGGAGAGGAAAGAGATGAGCGAATGTAGGCGTCTGAGGAGGTTGTGGATAGGTGTTGACTCGAAGGTAGTGGTGAAGTGGTGGTGGTGGTGGTGAAATATGAGCGATTTGTGGTGGTGAAGTTGGTGGTGGTTGGCGAGTGTGCAAGCGGCGAGAGAGTTCAGAGAGCGAGTCTTTGGAATTCTGTGGAGAAAGAGGGGAAAGACAAGAGGTTAGTTGCTGATCACAATAGATTGGAAAGGATTTGAAAGGATTGGGAAGGGTCAGTCTCTCTGTCTGTCTGTCTCGGTCTGCCGCCGGTGTGACACAGTTCTGGCGTACGTGACTGACTGTGCAGGCTGTTAGATGATGATTGAAAGTGAAAGTAACTCAAAGGACAGTGGGGTGGGGAGAAGGGCTCGGACAACGCCTGCTGCAGACCGTTTTCTTCTTCACTCACACACTCACGCCGATTGTTCACACCAGGAAGAAGACACAGTGTCGGAGACGGAGAAGACGTCGGTGACTCCTGCTGCTGCTGCTGCTGTTGTACTACCTCGCTCGGTACAGAACACGGCGGCGACGGTGGTGGCGGCGACGGCGGTGCTGCTCTTACAGACAAAAGCGGTGCTGCTGCTGCTGCTGCTGTTCCTCTTGCTGCTAACAACCAACTTCAGCCTTCTTCTTTTCCATTAGCTGAGTGAGTGTGCGAGCGAGGAGAGAGAGAGAGAGAGCACCAGAGCTAGTGGCTGGCTGGCTGGGATGCTGCTGCTGCTGCAGTGTCAGAGACGGCGGCGACGACGAGTACACTCTTCTTTCTCCTCTCTTGCTCAGAGCTCGCTGTGGCGCGTGTGGTTCTTCTCTCTGCTCAGCTCTTCGTCCTCTTCTCTTCTTCTCTGCGCTTTTCCTCCTCTTGCACACACACAGCACTGTGTAGTGTGGGCAAAAATGGCGTCGCCGATCAGCAGCAGTCCGACCGACCCGGTGTGGCTGGCTGGTGCTAGCGGCAGATCTGCTGCTGCTGCTTCTTCTGCTTCTTCTGCAGCGACATGCAATGCACACGGCAGCAGATTACTCTCGGCGAAACTCTCGGTGTGGCTGGTGGCTGGCTGGGGCAATGTGAACGTGAATTCGTCGGTCTGAACGCGAACGAGTGAGTGTGCTTGTGCTTGCTTGTGCAGGCTGGCTGGCTCGCGAGCTTGCGTTGAGGTTGAGAGAGAGTGCAGCAGCGGAACCACGCAGAATCCACGAACCGGACGGAGACGACGACGATGACTGCTGCTGGTAGTGGTGGTGATGGTGCAACTGCAGAAAGCAGCAAAGAGAGGGGGAAAGCACAGGGAGCACCAGAGGACTACTGCTGCTCCTGGAACACACAGTGTGCAATGCAAGATTCTGCTGCTGCTGCTGCTGTCGGCTCCGTTGGCGTTGATGCTATGACAGCAGACAGAAGATTTGATGATGACGGGAGAGAATGTAGAACAAGAGCGGGATGAAATGAAGTGAGAGTAATTGCAGATGATGATGATGATGAAGAGGATGAGAGGATGTGAGGGTAGCTGATGATAAATTGATGAGAGGTAGTAGGTGCAAACGACAAATAGAAACAGAAACAGAAGATCCAAAAGACAAATAGAGAAATCGGAGACGTTTAGCCGCCGCACAGTCTCTCTCACCCGGGAAGTGTGTGACACACCAGCGATGATGTAATGGCCCTTGCAAACTGGCTGGAGGTGGTGGTGGTGGTGATGATGGTGAATGATAACCGAAGACAAAACTGGGTAGAAGTAGAAACACACATCGGCGATCATCTGACGACGACCTTCGAAGCAGACATACACACGCAGGGCACATGACGAGACTTCGAAAACAGAGGAAGGGGACAGGGAAAGGGAAGATCTTTTTGGAGAATCCTCGGGCCCAGAAGACAGAGGACCAGGACCCGAGAGAATCCACCGAAGATCCGAGATAAGAGGGAATTTCGGGAGCAAAATAGAAGACTTACCGAGAGAGATGACGGGAGGGAGAGGTGACGAAGAGAGAGAGACAGAGAGACTGCTGCTGCACCCAAACTTGCTTGCTGAACGACTGCGGCAGAGAGGCTGCGAGCAGCGGCGACGGCGGCGACGGCGGCGGCGGTGGCCAACCACAGGGCAGACAGACGGACGGACGGGAGAGGTAGTGGCACACTGAGCACAGCTAGTGCCCACCGATAGTGTGTGTCAGCGAGCAAAGGCGTGATTGGCGGCGGCAGTTACTAAGGCTCGAGTGCGCCAGCCATGTGCTAGCGGCAGCGCTGACGGTGGTGGTGGTGGCGCGACTGTCCGAGGAGTTCGAGAATCATCGGCAGAAGCAGCCCGGACACGTCTTCTGTGGAAGGCCTCCGGTAACCACGATTTTGGCCGCGAAAAGTGAAAGGGCGCCCTTCGGGAGTTTACTTTGGAGTTCTGGGAGGGAAAATCGGGTCCAGGATTTTTTTGAAGTGGTCTTGTTTTGAAAAGGAGGACTTGAACTTTATTTAACAAATACCAGAAAACGACTGACTCACTACAGCTGAGAAATGGCACTTTAAATAGAGCGCCCCGGAACAACAATGCCTCGCCAAAAAAAGCTCCAAAATCAGAGTTCAAAAACCTAACAATTCAAGTGTTTTTTGTTCCAAAACCTCTGAAGAAAGTCTGAAGAGTCGGACACTGAAGAGTCCTTATCTCCGGCTCTCTTGTACAGCAGCCGTAGCAGCCGAAGTCTGAAGAGCCCCGCAAATCTTTCCACTCTTCGACCTAATCTTTCAGTAATCTTCGCCGGTCTTTTACCTCACCTCTCTCGTTCTCTCACCTCATAACTCAAACACTGTACACCGAAACAGCAGACAGACAACAGAGAGAAGAGAGACAAGAGCAACCGTCGAAGATATTGCTCCTTGCCGGCGACACCACAGTTCTCTCTCTCTCTCTCTTTCTCGCCCTCAGTAACAGCAGCGGTAATCTTCTTCTCTTGCCTCCCGTTTCGTCGCCTTCTTCTACTTCTGTCTTTTTCACCAGACAGACAGACAAACAGTCAGCAAGTCAGACAGACAGACAGAGAGATCAAGCCCGGCGACAGACGGCTTTGAGTGAAAGCAGAAGTGGTGGTCGTGGTGGAGGAGAGGGGGAGTTTTTCCCACCACCACCGATGCTGACTTTCTGCTTACTTTAAACTCCCGGGATCCAGGATTCTAGGATTCATGAACTGAAAGAAGAAGATGCAAACTCCCGAGAAGAAGTGTGCCCAGCAGGGATTCAACATTCCGCATTCACCTCAGCAAGGGAAAGCAACGAAGGCAGCCCAAACCTGCCCGGCAGGTTCTAAATGGCAGCCTCTAGGAGCAGCCCTCCAGTTCTTCTCCTTCTGACAGCTTTCCGCCTCCACTACTGACAGCAGAGCCCCTCCATCCACCGCACAGTGTGTCATGCGCTCGCAGTCGCCGCTGTCTCCTGCAAGGCGAGAGAGAGAGAGCTCGTGACTCGGCGAATTCTCTCCCTCTCCCTCTCTCCCTCCAATGCTATCCACTGGCAGTAGTATCCAAGCGAGTCACTCTGTCCGTCCACCGGCGTAGTCCTCTCCTCAGTGCGTCAGTGAATGTGCCTCTGCAGCTGCAGCAGAGTGTCCACCGTTCACTAACGATGACGCCCGCCTTTGTATGCGGCAGCGGCAGTTGTAGTGCAGCAGCAGCCGATCATGCGCCCTCTAGGTGCGCCCAGTCTGAGTCACACTGGCGCGGGCCATTCACAGACAGAGGAAGGAGAGAGGGACACGATTTGAAGAGATGCGGCGGCGGCGGCAAATGATGCGGGAGAGATGTTCTCTTTCTCTCTTTGATGACACCTGCCGTCTGTGGAATATTCTGTGTGGATTCTGCAGCAGCAGCACTTGCTGCCGGAAACTCTATGCTGGTAGCGCAGTCGTAGAATAGAAAGAGAGAAATAGTGCAAGAATATTCTGAATATGCTGCAGCTGCAGCACGTGCAACGGCCACCGATATCATCTCATTCAGCATATTGTGTTTTCCCGGGTCAAACGCAGTTCGAAATGCGAGAAGGTTCTAATTTGGGCTCTAATAATAGCAAGAATCGATAGATTTTGCTCGCTAAAATCACTGAGTTGCTATTACTCAATCATGAGATTCTTCTGATTTCTAGTTTTTTTCCACCATTTCAAATTGCAATTAGCTTTTGCACTGTCTGCCGTTTGTCCTGCCCGTTTGCCTGCCGTCCTCAGTCCGCGACCACCACCACCCGGATAAAAGCCAATTTGTTGCCCGAGCAAAGAAGAAGAGAAGAGCAAAAGCAGCTCCTGGAAAATTAGGTTTGCTGTACAGACTCTGTACTACAGAGCTCAGCTCACAAACAGCAACAGCAGCAGCAGCAGTAAATCGATTAGCGGCGGAACACGGTTTTGGCTGGCTGAATTACGAACTGCTGCCTGTTTGCCGTCTGGTCGTCGTCTTTTCTTCGTCGTTGTCGTTTTCGCCGTTGTTATTGTGCTCTACACCTCCAGCCAAATGGCACTGCCTTTCGCCAACCAAACGACACAGATAGTGAGTGGGCGACAGAAAACAAGGCACAAAGAAGAAGAAGAGCCTCCGAACAATTTCGACCAATTTGCTACTCGGTAATTTGCTCTTTCCCTGCGATTCTTCTTCTCTACCTCTCTCTAAATCTGGACACTGACGACGACCAGACACAGTATTGTTGAGTAGGACGGACCAGTTTGAACCAAAACGTCTATAGAATCCAACCGAAGAAGTTATATAGCGCTGAATTCAAGAACCGAAGAATCGCATATAGCAACAGCAGCTACTTCGACCATCCGTTTCTTCCTCTTCTTCCTCTTCTTCCTCTTGAGCTCATCGACTGAAATCGCAACTGAATCGTCTGAAGGCCCTGCAGAAAAGACAGAAAAGGAAACGCTGAGAAATCGAACCAGAAAAGAAAGTAAAGTAAAGTGAATTGAATTGAAGATCAAGTGCCGCTGCAATATCACAAACAGAACAGAACAGATATTCCGTGTATCGATAGTATCGATTTACTTACCCTTATTTGCCCCCATATTGAACATTCGACTTCGGGGATAACATTTCGTTTGGGAAATGCTCAAAAAGAGGTTGCTGCTGCTGTTTACACAGCGCTCCGCTTACCAATTCACACACAGAAGACAGAATATTCTTAAGATTGGAAAGCAGTAAGAGGAGGAGGAGGAGGAGGAGAAGAGCCAAATATTGACCTAGAATTATCTGCCACCACTTCTTCTTGGGAGCTCAGAAAAAAAACAGTACAAAAACTACTTCCCACTAATGTTTTTGCACTGAGAAATGGGATGATTCTCGAGTCATAGTCCAACTCTCATCCTTCTCTATTCTGCATCTACTTAAAATTCAACTCGTTAGTGATTCTCAAATTAATTGCCAGCACCACCACCACATCAGCAGAATTCTCTTCTCAGCAAACACCACCCAAACAGGCAGGCACTTTTCCTCTTCATCTTCATTACCATCTTCATTTCCAGTGGTGGTGTGCTGTGCTGTGTGGCCAATTCCCCAATGCTCGCTTCATTTCCCGGGAGCATCCTCTCTTCTTCTTTTGCTTCTTCTATTTTCCCCAACCACTGAAGCGCGGCATTGTCTGCTGGTGCTGCTGTACACTCGGTTCGGTAGTGTACAGCAGCTGCCGTGCCGTACTCTGCCCAGGGTTAACGAGACGGAGAGAAAAGATGAGAGAGAGAGAGAGAGAGAGGAAAATAGAGGATTCCCGGACAGCCGGGAATTGTGTGTGTGTTTGAGAAGTAGAGGGAGAAAGCTAATAACCGCAGACGCTAGGTGTGCTGTTTTGGAGCGGACTTTGCTGGCACTGTCTCACTTGAGGAAAGGAAGAATCGAATTGGTCAGAGTTTCCATTTCTAATTTCAGAGTTTTTCTTCGGGGCTTTCTTTTTTCATTTCTTTTTCAGTTCTTTTGTTCACCCTAAAGAAGAAGAAGGTGTCATTTTCATCAGGTGGTGAGCTCTTTGACACTTTGACCTCGATCCCGGGAAGAAAGAACTAAAGAAAGAAAGACGTTTCATCGCTTTTGTTGCCTCCTTTGTGTTGCCTCCGATCCAATTACCACTCAATTGAATATTCTCTTTTCTCCTCTTTCCTCTTCTTTTTCTCGCTCTTTGCTCTTGAAACCTGAGGAGAAGGAGAAGAAGAAGATGAAGAAGGGTTCTTCTGCTGTTGCTGCCTGCTCTATAAATAGAATCTCTTCCTCTCTCTTTTTCCGATTTGGTTACCTGAAAGACAGCACAGGCAAACACTCAGGAGCCGTCAAAGATTCGGTGGCGGTCTGCCTCATCGGTTCGCTTATGATGATGCAAAAATGCTTGGGCGGTATTTGTGGTGCAGTGTGCAGTTCTTCCAGAGAAGAAGAAGAAGTACTCATTAGCAGATGAAAATGGTGGCAATTAGAACGAGTGGCGAATTTCGAAAGCTGCTGCTGCTTTTTTGCCGTACAAGAAGTAAACATGTTTACTGCGGCCGAGAGCTCCAAACGCTTTTCTCGAGTGGGTCGTCCAGACTGTTTTCCACTTCTTCTTCTTCTTCCTCGTTTTCTGTGCCACAACTTTTTCATTGGCCAGTTCTGTCGAAAAGAAAGAAAGAAAGAAAAAGAGTCTTAAGAGAGAGAGAGAGAGAGAGAGAGTGAAGAGGATCCAAAGTTCATTAAGAAGAAGAAGCTGCTGCTGCTGAAGTTGGTTAGAGAAGCAGAGGCGAGCAAATTAAAAGTGGAGCTCTCTTTCTCTTTACTCAGCTCATTTCTTCGGAAAGTTATTAAAACTGGTGCTCGCTGGTGCTGGTAGGCCAAAACAATGCCCCTCAGTAGTAGCAGCAGTAGTTTTGAGTGGTAGTCAGTTGAGGCAAGTAGTCGACAGTTTCGGGCTAATTGAGTGGGGAGGAAAGTGGTTGTGCTGATGATGCTGATGATGGTAAAAGTGGTAAATGCTGAGGGTGAGCACAGCGATCACATCATTACGTCATCGCCGTCATCAGTCTCGGTGTGTTGCAATATAGAACAGCAACATCTGTGCACAAATGCATCTTCTCTTGAATTTGGGTACTTGACGAAAGGAAAAGGAAGGAAGGGAGAAAATCGACTTCTAATTGGCGAGGCGGTGTTCCCCTTCTCTCTCTCTCTCTCTCTGCTCTTGTTGATGTCATCATCAGTTTGAGTGTTGAAGCGCGTAAGTTCTACCGCTTCCTCGGTCCTCGCTTCTTGTTGTACCCGACACGAATCTCCTCCTCCTCCTCTTCTTCCTCCTCCTCTTCCCAAAATGGACAGGACAGTCTCTCTCCCTTTCTCGAATGCACTAATTAAAATGGTGACAGCGCCCAAACGAATGAAATGAATTGAATGAATGGATGGGTAGGGAATGGATGATGTGTTCCCTCTTTTCCTCTTGCTTATGCTTGTCCAAAAGAGAGCAGCAGCCGAATTATGGAACGGAAAAAAATGATAATGAAGACTGATCAGTGGGCTTGCTGCATTTCCTTTTGCTGTTGCTGCTGTTCGGATGTGGGCTGCCTCGTCGGCAAAAATGGCGCCAGCCTTTCCTCTTTCCGCCTTTTCATCGAACGAAAAAAACAAAAGAGAGGCAGCCGTTTTCGAAAACAGAAGCAGAAGGCCTGCTGTTTTGTCTTGTTCGGTAGTAGACAGCAGACAACAAATTGAGGTGTCCGCTTTTTTCCCTCCTTCTTCTCCTCTTCCTCCTCTTTTTTGTTCTCTTTGGTCACGGCTTATTGTTCCAGGGAGTAAAGAAGAAGAAGAAGAAGCAGAAGAAGCGCACGAAGGGTGCCCTCATCAAATCACGGATGCTCTGCTTTGCTGTGCTGTGCATTCCATTCACAATTGCCGATGCTGAAATGATGGACGAGGGCAGGCAGAAAAAGATGCAGAGGCACGGAATATTCTTCTGGACGGGCACATTCCACAGGACTGTGTTGTTCTATTTCTTCTTCTTCTTCTGCTCCCGAGAAGAGAGCCAGGTCCCCAGCGCCCGATGCCGGCGGATTCTATAGAGGCAACTATGCACTTCTGTATAGAAAAGTCGTCGTTTTCTGTTTGCTGATGCTGCAGCAGTATCGAGGGCAGCATCAATCGATTGAGGCAATGATGCTGAGGCAATGATGGTGATGGTAGTGGTGATCAGATCGGCGGCGGCAAAGAATCGACAAGAATTAATATTTGAACGAGAGAATCGGAGAAAAGAAAGAAAAGTAGCGCCAAGCGAAAACAGACTGCGCCGTGTGCGCGCGTACGTCCTCTGCGGGCTAGTGGCCCGTTTAAAGGGGGTTCAGGGGGCGGCAGAGCCCGGCGGCCACCGTTGGCCGGCCATTCGCTCTGCCGGGTAACGCTGTGCGTGAAACGGCCCACCAGTTGGATTTTTTATTTTGCACTCGAGAGCACGTGTTTTGCAGCAGCCTGCAAAGGATCCTCGTGTATTTTGAATTCTTTTGAAGATTCTTCAGTTTGAGAGTGTTTTTATTCTTTGTTATTCTGTGCTGATCTCAGTCACTGTGATCTTAGCTGGTGTTGTGGTTGTTGTAGTTGAATAATAGCGGCTAAAGAGTAGTTCACAAGTACCTCAGAAGAGAAGATGCCCAAGACGAAGCGCAACAAAGTCGGTAAGCCTACAATAAACACTTTAGATTGTTTTGATGATCATCAATTTTGGACGTTTCTAAAAACATCTTTACCCATTTTCTCTCGTAGTTTCCCTGACGGCCACCAAGAAGAAGGGCTTCGCAGAAGGCAAGGCGGCGCTGGTGAATGAGGTGAGTTTTTGCGTGAGAAAGAGAGATTGTTCTCATTTCGAAACTTCCAAGACTTACCAAACTTCTACTTTTCCTTTTCCTCCTTCAACTTCAGCTGCGAGAATGCGCCGACCAGTACGCGCGAATCTTCGTCTTTCGCGTCGACAACATGCGAAACTCGAAGCTGAAGGAGCTGCGCACCGAGATGCGCTACAGTCGGTAGGTGGTTTGTTCTACTTCTCGATCTGGAGTTCTTGAGTTCCATCTTTCTAAATCCCATCCTTTCCTCCCTCCTAGATTCTTCTTCGGCAAGAACAAGGTCATGAGCATCGGCCTGGGCCGCTCCGAGGCGGAGGAGTACAAGGAAGGCCTCCACCAGCTGGCCGCCTGCCTCTCCGGCCAGTGCGGCCTCCTCTTCACCAACAGCAGCCTCGAGGAGATCACCGCCTTCTTCAGCGCCTACCGCCAGCAGGACTACGCCCGAACGGGCGACCAGGCCTCCCAGACCGTCACCCTCCAGGCCGGCCCGCTCACCCAGTTTCCGCACAACATTGAGCCCTACCTTCGCGAGCTGGGCATGCCCACCGCCCTGCAGAAGGGCGTCGTCACCCTGCTGCAGGACTTCCAGGTCTGCCGGAAGGGCGCCACGCTGACCTCGGAGCAGGCGCGCATCCTCAAACTGCTGGAGAAGAAGCTCGCCCGCTTTGAGGTGAAGATCGACGCCATGTGGAGCGCCGAGGGCGGCTTTGAGATGCTGAAGAAGGGAGGGGGTGGTACTAGCCAAAAGAAGAAAAAGGGCGGCGGAAGTTCGAGTGATGGTGAGGAGGAGGAAGAAGAGGAAGAAGAAGAGGAGGAAATGTCTGCGGATGATGATGAATGAAGATAATGAGGAGTTTCATTTTTGATGACCTATCTTTTTTCTATACTGTACAGTTTACCCGAATACACGAAATTGCCCAGCTCAAGAGGAGAAAAGCTCTTTCCACTTTTCATTACTTTCCCTGGTAATCTCGTTTTTGCTCCTTCTCCCTCTGTGTTGTTCTACTTACCCATCTACCGTCTACTCCATTTTTCATTACCCGAGACTAACGGGTAATTAGCTTTACCGTGGAGCGCGGGTGCTCACGTCTCCTCGCCGTCGTCTCCGTCGTTTCCGTCTCGGTTGGGCGTCCGTCCACCACCGACTAGAGCTCACGAATTATTTATCCCCTTCAGAGCTTTTAGCTTCTCTGTGTCCAGTAGTTTGTTGTTTGTTTGTTCTGCTGCGGCTTTGCAGGCGGCTACGGCGGTTTCCATGGCGGCAAATGATGGATCCCTTTTTTTGTGGCTCTCCCTCTCTCTTCTCTTCGTTTTTGAAAATGTTCAGCAACTGCTGTGCTCTGGAGAAAAGAAGGGGTTTCAACTGACCACTCGAAAGTGGTAGTTTAGTTGGTTGGCAGACTCGGATGGGCAAAGGTTTCAGAGTTTACTTGAAAAACGAAAAACGAGAAATCATGAAATCTTTTATCAGCCTTTTCAAAGCTTCATCCTTTGGAGTTCTATTTCTATTTCTACTCATCGCTCTAGAGCTCCTCCTGCTGCAGCTGGAGCCCGTTTCCACCCAGTCGTCCTCGAAGCCCCCGAACCGCAAGCCAGCTCGCCGCCGAAAGCCGGCAAATCGAAATCGAAAGAAGCCCACCGATATTCCCGAGCGCATCAACTGCTACACCTGCCTCGCCGACTTCAAGAAGATCCCCATGAGCGTCTTCAATCCCTCCAACTTCATCTTCACCAACCTCTGCTACAACCCCTCGGCGAACTACACCGCCGCCGATGCCGAGTTTCTCACCAAGTGCTCCGCCACCACCCGCTTCTGCGTCGTCGATGTGACCCGCATGAACGACGTCCTCCTCAGCGTCGACCGCCGCTGTGGTGAGCGGAATCAGCTCTGTCTGGGCAAGCCGACCTGCCTCGCCCACGGCTACGGGCTGGTCGAGGAGACCTGTACCTTCTGCTGCGGTGGCCGACTGACCGAGGACGATCCCGAGTACGATGAGGAGCTGCACGCCAACTACACCTGCCTCACTGATTGGTGACAGGAAGAGGAGCTGAAGATGAAAAGCAGTGCAAGTGGTGGCTCGAAGACGAGTTCGAAAAGCCGTGCCTGTTCTTGGGCTCTTGCTGTTTTGTTGATGTTGTTGTTGTAGAGCACTTCTTTGTTTTGTAGATCCTGATTTTGACTTTGACTTTTAGAGTAAAGAGGGGCAGTGGTGTATTGCACGTTTGGGAGATAAGGTGTGTGTGTGTGTCCAGAGTGATGGCAGTGATAAAAAGGAGTTATCTAAGGGCTAATCTAGGTGTTCTACGGTGTAGTCTAGGTGCACTCAAAGTCGCACTGCTGCACGCCGGCCACCCGCTCCACCAGCGTCTCATCCAGTCGTGTCCAGGAGCTGTTCGATTCCTTCAACGACGCCCTCAGCTCCACATCGTAGATGCAGCCCTTGAAGCCGACCAGGCCGCCGGCCAGCGCCGGATGGGCCGTCCAGTCCTCGTGTCCGCCCACCCACAGGTAGGGGTCGACGTTGAGGAAGCGGTGGTGAAGGGGCATCCGGCCGACCAGGGGTGACAAGGATGGTGAGGGTGAAGAAGTTGGTGGTAATGATGATGCTGAAGAAGTTGAAGACCCCGCGGGGACCACCAGCAGCCAGAAGGTCTGGTGAAAGCGCCCAAAGAGGACCATCTGCTCGGTGACATTCGCCTCAATGGGGGAGACCAGCGTTCGCTCCCCCTGACCGAGGTTCAGCCGAAGTAGAACTCGTCGCTGGCTGTACAGTAGGCTGATAAAGTCTGATGAGGAGGATAAGTTTCCGGTAGAGTTCAAAGAATTCGAAGTTTTTGAAGAGGAAGAAGAGGACGAAGACATGAACATCAGCAGCGCCGATCGCTGCCCTAGCTCGTGGGCGATGAAGCGAAAGCGAATCTCAAAGAACTGCCGCAGGTCAAAGGGCAGGCGGTACTTGATAAAAGAGGAGGACTGCTGATGAGAGCCTGGAGGTCCAATGTTGAAGAGCGGAAAGGTGAGGTTCACTTCTGCAAAAAAAAGAAAACAAATGATAAGTTTTGATGATAAGGATAATAAAAGTTATCAACACCACTTACTCTCCTCACACCTTGCTCCCTTGAAGCCGGCGGTGCAAACGCACAGATGGTGCTGAAGATTCTGCTGAGAATTTTTAGAGGATTCCGCCCCGGTCAACAAGCAAAGTCCGCCGTTTTTGCAGAATCCCTCTTCGCACTGAGCCTCGGCGCAGAGCCAGCCGCCAAACCCGGCCGGACATTTGCAGCTCCAATTCCCTGAGGATTCCTCCACACAAGTTCCTTTGTTCTGGCAGGGAGAATTCTCTACCGAAGAATCCGACGCAGCTTTGCACACGCTGGAGCTGCATTCAGTGATTCCTGCGCCCTGAACCGCGTCCTTCGCCCACCTCTCCTCGCCGTTGATCAGCACCTTTTGAAGGCAGCCGCTGAAAGAGGAAGAAGAAGAAGTACTTCCAAATTGATAAGTTTCAAAGCAGGGAACTGAGGTAAGAGCTGGAGCTTTTCCTGAATCAGCTGTGCTGCCGCTTTTCGCCGAGACCGAGCTGAACAGTTCGTTATTTGAGGAGTTTAGAATGCTAAGTTCGCCAATGACCGATGATTTTCCCTCTCCACCTTCACCTTCTTCTTCTTCTTTGGAAAGGGAAAGTACAACCGTGTAGCGAATTTCCCGCTGAAGAGGGTAGCTGTTTTGGAGGCTCAGAATCGAATGATTTTCCGAAGATGATTCAGCTTCAGAACTCCAAAGCCTAGCTTTTAGCTGTGACTCGGTAATCGTCAACTCGAGGTGATAGGTCGTGTTCGATGACGAGCTGCTGCTGCTGCTGTTGGCGTAGAGAATCGTTCCAGAAGAGGATGATTCTTCTTCTTCAGAAGATGATGATGAAGATGAGGAGGAGATCAGCAGATCAAACTGCACCACCGAAGTTCGACGCTTCAGGCGGCGAACTTTGAAGGTCAAACTCGAGTTTCGAGTAGGCTCAAACCGAGGCGAAAAGATTCGCGCCAAGTTCGAATGATGATGAGCTGAGGGCAGCGTTGGAGTGGGGGTGATCAGCTGAACTTCGGTTGTTGTTGTGGTAGTTGAGTTTTGTTTGGGAGTTTGAGTTGAGGGTGAAAGAGAAGGAGTTTCAGGAGTTGTGGAGGTCGTTGTTGTTGTGGAGGTTGTTGTGGTTAGACAGGCACCAGGGCTCGCCTCACAGTCAATTTCACATTTTTCGCCTGCAAAGCCCTCCTCACAGCGGCAGCTAAAGCCGTCGACCTGGTCCACGCAGACGCCCCCGTTTTGGCACTGATTGGGCGTGCACTCGTCGTAGCGCAGCTCACAGTGCCGGCCGTGGTAGTCGGGGGCACAGAAGCAGAAGGTGAGGGAGGAATCCTTAGAATCTTCTGCAGATTCTTTAGAGGATTCTTCTTCTTCTTCCTCCATGCAAAGACCGCCATTGTGGCAGACATTTGGAGAGTTCTTGGAGCACGGTTTCAGTGGTCGGTCGCAGAGGGGGCCGGTCCAGCCTAATGGGGGAAAACAGGTTTTAAGTTTTAGAAATTAAAACATTTCTACAGGCTTACCATAGGCGCAGATGCAGCGAAAGCTTCCCAGGGCGCTCTCGCAGCGGCCGCCATTTTGGCAACGGTTTTCAAGACAATAGTTGACTACTTTTTCACAGCGGCTTCCTTCAAAACCTCTCGGGCACTTGCAGCTGTAGGAGAGGCCCGGGCCGTCGACGCAGAGGCCGCCGTTTTCGCAATGGCGGCTAATGTTTTTTAAGAATGAAGCGTTTTGCTGGAGAAAGTCCTCAGAGCAGGCGTCCACGTCCACCTCACAGCGGTCTCCCAGATACCCGGGCGGACAGAGGCAGGTGAAGGCGAGGTGGCGGTCGAGGCACATTCCCTGAATCAAGAAGAAAAGAATGTTTAGGTTTTAGAGTTCTAAAATTCGCTGAAAAGGAATATGTAGCTTACCCCGTTCAAGCAGGGCGCCGAGGCGCAGTCGTCCACCTCCTCCTCGCAGAATCGGCCGCAGAATCCCGGCGGGCAGATGCACCTCGGATAGGAAACGGAAGTCGAATTTCCCGGGGGTCCCTGGTTAAGACAGGTGCCATTGTTCTGGCAGCGATCTCTCCCCGGCAGGCAGTGGTCGTAGCGGTGCTCACAGTGGACGCCGGTGAAGCCCTCCAGGCAGAAGCACCGGTATCCACCATTTGCGGTGCCATTTAGAACTGAAGAATTTGTGGAATTGGAATTTGCTTCCACTTCTTCTTCTTCAGCTCTGCAGACGCCGTTGATGCAGGGACTTGAGGCGCAGGATGCTGAAGATTCTTCAGCTGAAGTAGAACCGATGAGAAGAAGGAGGAAAATGGCGAGTAGAATTTTCACTGGAAGATTCTTTGTCATTTTCTTTTGTGGAATTGTTCAGTAGATTCAAAGTGTATGAATTCTGAGTTATGACTGGCCAAACTGATGATGATGAGACTGACTGACCAGACCAGCGACAGCGACGGCGAATCCTCTTAATTGCCACTGGACACGGATCACTCTCTTGAGCAAATAGAAGCAGAAAATAGAAATAGAAATGGAGGGCTAGGAAAATAAGGTCGATTACGTCAGGAGTGAAGTTGGGAGAAATGTAAACAGACGAGGCAAGCAGAAAGTTATTGGCCTCATAACTTTCGTCTGCTTGTCTGCTACTGCTGCTGTCCGGTGTCTGTGTTTCTGGAGTGCAAAAGGTTCCCCGTCCAATGCGGTAGCCCAATCTTTTCGCGGTTTCCATGGTGATCCATTTGGAACGCATTAAAGTGATGATGAATAAGTAACAAACAAGGAAGAATTCGGTGGCGGCAAAAAAGAGAGAAAGCAGCGGCAGCGCGTTTTCCCGCCTGCACGCTCTCTACGAATGGGAGCTGTGGTCGCGGTGTTGGAGCGGCAAAGAGAGAAGTGCGCTGTGGTGGCCCGGTGGCTGCCGCTACCCCGCTCTCACTGGCTCGCTCTGCTCTCCAAACAAAAGCGCTTGAAGTGTGCTTCTTCTTCTTCTTCTTCTTCTTTTGAAGAACTTCTTGAGCTTTTGGGAGTTCTCCCCGAACTCCCCGAAAAGTCCGCTCCGTGACAACCATGGCCAGCAACGGCAACGGCAGTATCGTCCCGAAGAAAGATGGCGATGATGAGGGTGATGGCGGGGGAGAACGAGACGCGACCCGGGAGATCACCGAGCAGATGGCCAGCACCTCGATCAACAACAGCAGCAGCAGCAGCAATGCTCGGCGGCGATGCTCCAAGCGAGGACCAGAGTCAGTCGTTGAAAACGGAGATAATGGAGGAGGTGATGACAACGATGGCAACAATCACAATGGTAATCCTCCCAACAACAACAAAAAACAGCGAACCAGTGGTAATCGCAGCAAATCAGCCGACTCTGGACTTCGAGGTCGGGGAAAGCGAGGCAGAGGCGGCCACCATAGAAGCAGTGCGGCCACCGGAAAAGAAGAAGACAGCGAGGAGGAGAACTTCGATCCGCTGCGCCACCACCTCATCCTCACGCAGGCGGACACCTTCGAGCAGGCCCTCCTCGAGTTCACCCGCTCCGTCTTCTTCACCGACGAGGGCCACGGCCAGGGCGCCCTCGGCCGGCCGCTGCAGGACCTCAGCCGGCAGATCTACAAGCGGCAAACTCCCGAGGAGATTCGCAAGCTAGTCGATGACTATCCCGACCTTCGGCGGCTGACCATCCTCCAGGTGGACCACCTGCCGCTGGAAGGTCTCCTAGCCCTTCTTTCCGCATATCAGGAGACCTTGAAGCATTTAGAGTTGTTCGCCACGCCGGCCACCGCCCGCCACTACCTCGACGGGCGCCTCCTGCTGCAGGTGCTGCGCATGCGCCGCCTCGCCCACCTCTCGCTGCCCTTCGATCTCGCCCTCATCAACCCCAGTATTCCCTGCTTCCCACTTCATGTTGACGTCCTCCAGCAGCATCGAAAGAACAACAACGACGGCGGCAAGGTCTTTCGCCGCCAGCGAGAGTTCTACGGCGCCGCCGCCCTCTACCGCCCCGAGGCGGAGCGCATGCGCGAGAGCTCCCTCGAAGAGCTGAGCACCGCGAAGCTCTACTCGATGCGCAAGAAGCAGGTGAAGTCCCTGCGCCTGGGCCACGTCCTCGAGACCGCCCTCATCGGCGAGGTCGTCCTCCTCGGACGGGGCTGCCCGGCGGACCGGGTGGACGACCGGGACGGCGCCCCGGAGGCCTTCCCCGTCAACAACCGCCACCAGGTGGTGGTGGAGAAGCTCGGCCTCTACCTCAACTCCAACCTCGACTACCGGCACTTCCAGGCCAACGGCCTCCCCTCGCTCTTCAACTGGTCCACGCTCACCTCGCTGGACCTCGATCTCCCCCTGCACCTGCCCCTCTCCCTCTTCTTCCGCCTGATCGGCGGCACGGGCCAGTTCGTCAACCTGGTGGCCCTGCGCCTGGCCGACCGCCGCTACTGGGGCGGCCCCCGCGCCTACGGCCACCTCTTTGCCGACCTCGACCGGCGCGACCTGGCCGACCAGGGGGCGGGCATCACCAGGAAGCTCCTCCCAGGTGGCCTCGCCCTGGACCGCCTGCGCCACCTCACCCTCGCCCGCTTCTACTTCGGCCGGCTGGGGCGGGTGGTCCGCGGGCAGCGCCGCTTCGGCGCCCTCAACATCGACCTCGAGGCCCGAGAGGCGCGCCGAACGGCGGTCCGCTACCCAAAGGACGACATCCGCCAGGCCTACGACCAGGGCCCCTTCAACTACGACACCATCCTCGAGGTGGTGTTACCCAGGATGGCGCCAAACGTTACCAGTCTGCACTTTGAGGACTGCGTCCTCGACCACAGCGGCGGCCACTTCACCAAAGACTACCTCTACCGCCTGCTCGGCTGCAACTGGCCGGCGCTGGTCAACGTCTACCGCGATAATGTCTTCATGTTTTCGCTCTTTGATGCGACGGCGGATGGTGGTGGCGGTAGTGATGAGAAGATGACCACCACGGTGCCCGACGTGGAGAACCAGTCACCGGAGGTGTACCAGCGAGGCTTGGCCCATGTGAAGGAGGCGATGCTGGCGAATGGCTGGTGGAAGAGGCGAGCTGATCACGGGCGACTGCTTCGCGTCGCCCACGAGAACTCCCGCGTGGTGGAGCTCCCCCCGGAGTTGTGGACTGAGGTGGAGAAGGTAAGTCGAGGAGGGAGGAGGAAGTTTTTGGGAGTTTTTTGAAGTTTAATTTGATGACTTTTTTGCAGGAGGACCGCGCCCGAGGCCCACTCCACCAGCGAGGCGTCTTTGTGGCGCACCGCGAGGCGGACCGAAGGGCCCTTGAGGTCTGGGGCAAAAAGGGAGATCTGCCCACGAAGAAGACGCCCCTCTTTGGCGGGGCCGACATTCTCTACCGGAAGATGGAGGAGGAGAAGGAGGAGGAGGTGATGGAGGTGGACAGTAATGATAACAACGACATGAACGGTCCTGGTCCCAGTTCTCGTCCTTCGGATGCTGTCGCCGCCGCTGGAGGCAGGCCTACCAGATCGTCTTCAGCAGCTTCGACTTCCGCTGCAGCTTCAACTTCCGCTGCAGCTTCAACTTCAACTTCAGCTCCAGCAACATCTGGAGCAGCCAGCCCCTCCCGAGTCCTCTCCTCATCCTCGGCCACGGCCATGGTCGTCGCCGTGGTGGCGCCCATTGATGGACCTTCTACTTCTTCAGCAGTCGAAGAAGAAGAAGAAGGTGAGGAGGAAGATCAGCAAGAGGGGAGTGGCAGCAGCAAGAAGAGGGCTCTCTCGCCGAGAGTGCGAGATCCGAAGGGTCGTTTCGTAAAGGGCAGCCGCCTAGCCAAGAAGAAGTAAACTGGCTGTCCCCAAACTGTCCCAATTGAGTTGCTGTCACAATGTTAACATGATCTGATTTTATTCCCTTCCCCCTTCTTTTGCACTCTTTGTATCTTTTGTATTGCTGATTTTACTGATTTTACTGCTTTTTCGTATTATATTTTCTACACCTTTGAATCACCTCTTTTTTACGATAAACAGTGCAACAAATAAACAACAGAGATCCCGCTCATTTGAGCGTGCACTAAATCGCCCGGCGCGGGGGAAAAGTACTAATGGGACTGGTGAAACGAAAAATTGAAAAAGGGATGTTATAAAGGAAAACAAAAAAACGGCGGCTAAAAGTCAGTTCAAACCTTTTAAATTGATTCAATCCAGGACTACAAAAAAAGTTGATGATGGACCTCAAGCAGCAGCTGCTGCTCCTCTTTGGAGCACTTTTCTTTCTCCTCTTCAGCATCGCAGCTGCGAGGAGCTATCCTCCTCAAAAGAGTGAAGATGAAAAGGTGGTCACCTCCTCCACGACCTCCATACCGACACCAGCTCCAACAACAACCGCAGCAGCAGCAGACAACAGCTCCAACAAGTCGACGCTAGGCGTCACCAGGCCTTCGAAAATCAAATCAGGCAGACGGACGACTAGGAAACCTTCCAAGTCTCCAAAGATCATCTTGCCGAACTTCCGCCACCAGGACGACACCGACAAGCGTCTGGTCAGCCTGCAGACGGTCTACGACCCAGTTCGAGGCCAACCGGTGGTGGTCTTCGTCGACGGCAGTGGACGTCTGCTGATCGATGAGGATGAGGAAAACGATGAGGATAATGAAGTTGATGATAAGAAAGAGGAAGTGCATCTGCAGCCGTCGCACATGAAGGTCGTCGGCGACGAGTGGGAGCAGCTGCCGGGCAGCTTCAACTTCGATGACTACCTCTTCTTTGTTGGGGAGGACGGTAATGGCGGCGGTGATGATGGTGGTAATCTTGGTGGTGATAATGGCGAGGATGATAATGGTGGTGGTGGTGGTGATAATGAAGAAGAAGAAGAAGAGGGTGACCGAAACGATGAGGAGGACTGGTCAGTGGCGAACTACTACGACGGAGAGTACGGCGATGGCGATTATTCCGGCACACTGGATGGTGAAGGGGATGAGGGCACTTTTTAATTCGATTGTTAGCAGTTTTAGTTCAACTTTTTTGCATTGTTTGAAAAAAGACGGAAAAGTAATCAAGTAGCAAAGCAATGGGGAAAAATAATAAAGAGAACACTGTACACTTACCGGGTAAAATGTAGAACTTTTTTTCATTGGAATAAAAAGCCCGAGCTTTGCTTTGAGTCAGCTTACAAAAAAACTTAGCAAAAAGCTTTGAAGTTGACGCATCACTTTTGTTAGACTTTTGCACTCACTTAGACACAAAATAGAAGTTTGGTTGAAGAGATTT
>JAALOO010000466.1_pt1 | contig 36357 bp, 30 predicted proteins | sample 7257641 | NCBI WGS metagenome assembly JAALOO01 (sample SAMN14085613, study PRJNA598686) | mite metagenome | biome: ENVO:01001000; feature: ENVO:01001002; material: ENVO:01001226; isolation source: single female mite from University of Michigan culture on fish food culture... ...
TTACACTCACAGAGGCAAGACCTCACGAGAGTTTCCAAAGTCACCCAAATAAACTCCGGATCATACACTCACCGAGGCAAGACCTCACGAGAGATTTCCACGAGTCACCCAAAATAAACTCTAAACCCTTTTCACCCGAATCGTCCCCCAGCTGCAGCATTCCGGTCCAGCTAGCAAGCGCTGCGAATCCGAGCTCACAACCGGTTGCCACAGTCTATTGATAGTAATAACACAAGGTTGGGAGATGCCAATTGATCTGTGTAAGATAAAGCGGCATTGCAAAGCACTTCAATAACTGAAAGGTGCTTTACTATCAATTGTCACAGCAATTCCGGCAAATCAATTAACCAAAACTGACTAAACAGAATGCCAAAGTAAGTAACAGAAACTACTTAATGAGTTTGCTTAAAAATAGTTAAATGAAAAAGTGGCATACTATTTAACAAGTCAAACAAAAATTGAGTTATTAAATTAGCATTTAAAAATTTCGTCATTGAATATTTCAGACGCAAAATGTACTGCAAACACTACGCACAACTAATGTTGCAATGACGTAAATGTATCGTATTGATATAAAAACAATAAAACTCATTAAATGTAGAGATGAATAAAGTAAACAGAAGTTTTTTTAAATACGTCATTTTAACTAAATGCACCGTTGTGACGCCTGTCTACAAACAAGTGTTCAGTTTTTAAGCACACTAGGTAGATTTCCCATTGTTTTTTGTCTTTAACGTTTAAAAAGTAGCGCTATAAGGTTAATTAAAAGTGGCATTTTCAGTACAACATGATAATTGATTTATTAAAATGTCAAGTTCAACACATTCGGGCTACTGTTTGAATAAAATGATAATTGTCGCTCCATGTACAATTGTGGGGTTTTTGAAAAAGCAAAAAAGAAAACAGTAAATTTGCGTTTTTGATAAACTGCCCAGCAGCCATTTTAAAAAATATTTTTTTTGAATATTACTAGTTAAGTAAAATTTAATTTTACAAAAAAATACATAAAAACTTTGTATTTTTTAAAATATAGTTTTAAAACATTTAAAACAAATTGAATTTGGGATTTTATGTGAGTGTTACTTGATGAAAAAAGTAATTTACATTTTTGTTAATTTTTATTCATGTGATAAATGACATCATTTTAGTAAGCACAACATGTTTTGACGGGAAGTGAATGAACTGCGAATAAAAATTAGGAAAAAGGTGAGTGTCAAGTGTAAGTAAGGTACATGTCTGTTGTTGCTGTTAATTAGTTCAAAACTTGTACGTAAAAATATATGCAACTACCGCATTGAGGTAAATATCAATTGACTATCAACAAAAAGTGAATAATTTGTTTATTTAAAAAACACGTTTCCAAATTTTTTAATATAATTAGTTAAAACAACAACAACAGCAACTTTTACCAGAGTACAAATTTTAAAATAACATTGCAAGCTCAACAAGTTGTTAGTTTAACCATACTTGATGTTTGTGTCAAGGTTTCAATTTATTGTCTGTACCATAAACAAACTTATCTTTAGTAACTAACGCTCAAAATGACAAAAAGTACCGTTTTGAAACGTGATTAGGAGATTTACATGTGCAAATATTAACGTGAATAACAGATTGTGGACTAAATAAAATCACATTTATTGTGTTTGATAATTAAATTCTATTATTTTTATTTAAATTAAATAAAAACAATTTAATTGAGAGTTTAGAAAATTTGCTATTTTTATATAAAAATAAAAAATGGCGAGCAATTTCCAAAGCTCAAATTGAAGGCAAAACTTTTTAAATTTTTTTGAGCTGAAAACATGCAGAAATTCTAATAACTAATTTTCAATTTTTGTCTAGACAGAGCGCTAGCATCTATTTCAATTGATATCCTACTCAAAGTCTCATTAAAATGGATCACTTGTCAATGAACGGTGTTTTTTGCTGTGACGTTCATTTGCTATTTCGGTGTCTCAATGACATATCCGTCAATGAGCACCAAAGCGTCTAGTGGAGTTACCCCAATCTATACTCTCTTTTTTGCTTCATTAATGCATACTCAGTACTCGTCAAAGAGCTACTGTGAAACTTTTGGACAAGTCACTGGCGCCGCACTTAGTCGGTATTTAACCAGACAGACAAGGTGCTGGAAGTTTTTGTCAAATTTTTGAATAGGGATGAGTTACTTGAGTTCGTTTTTAGTACTCTCGTTTTTACTAGTGATAGTTTATTTTTACACAACCTTTTTTGCTTTGGTACATTGTTTCAATTTGTATCGGGTCAAAATTGGGTTGAGCACTACCAAATAATCACACAAAAAAGCAAAAACTTTCAAAATAAATTGCAAAAGAATATAAATGTTTAAGATTTAAACTGATGCTAAACAAATCTACAACTCAAACGATGCAAAATTTTCCATAGTTTTTTAACCAGTGAATTAGTGAAGTGTTATTTTTGGTGACTAATAAACTGCAAAGCAGACACGAGACAGATTAGTTGAAATGTAAGTTATGGGGTAAAATGTTACGTAATAAAGTATTGGTGATGTAAAGCAATTCTAAGTTTTTAAAATTGTGTCGTCAGCAAAGTGAACGATCCGTACCTGCTCGAGTAGAGCAAGAACAGCAGTACAGCATTACTGTACGTTTAGTGAGATCACAGTGACGTAATGATAAATAAAGTTACCTAAGCATCGACGCACTGAAATATCTAAGCAATGCGGTGAAAGTGTATGTGTGTGTGTGTGTGCATGTGTCTCTTGGTGTCTGTGTGCCTGTGTTTCAGTTCCTGCAGAGGCTGCATGCCTGCAAAACTCGAGTTGTGCACTGAGCCTTACCTGCCTCGTGCCTGTCATGGTGAATCAGTGTCAGACAGCAAATGTCACGTACACTGCAGGTGCATACTACTCTCCATAATTGTTACAAGTCAATTAACAGTGGCAATTGCTCTTTCAGTGTGTTTGCTCAGAAGACAATTTTTTGCTTTTTAGTGTTTTTTTCGATTAAAAATACAACAGGTTAAAATCGTAAAGCCAAGTGCAGAAATTAATCAGTTTTAGCTGAGGCACGGCAATCAACAAGTGAAGCATTAGGGCGTTTGAGAGTAAAACGAGTTCACTTTTGCTTCTGGTGCAGTTGCCCGCTTTAGGCCAGATGTCAAATGTCATAAATCAGTCCGATCGTGACTTTTCGAGTGCAATCACACTCCTGAGTGAGATTGGCAGCAGCATTGGCAGGAGACTTGGTTGACAGATGAGTCCGGTGACAGAGGGACGGACAGCGACGGCATGTTTCAGTGATTAGGTTTAAAGACGACAGTAAGCAGTCGGCAGCGACGATCACAGCCAAGGCAGACCTGACCCGAAGTGACTGAAGCACTCGGTACTGCTGGTACTGCTGCAGCTACTTTCCACCACTCACTCGACGATGCTATGATCCGGCGATGGTTTGCCCAGTTGCCCTGGCGGTGTACGTGATGGTTGACATGTAGGTGAAACATTGCCAATGACTCACTGACAAAGTAGAGCAACAGAGGTCTACGGAGAATGTGCTGAATGGCCACTGAATGAGCAGAATGAAACATTCAGCACTGCCGGGAATGCCTCCACTGTTGCACCGGAGTGAACGCTGGTTGGCATTGGAAATGGTCGCAGACTTGCAGGAGAACGACAGTTGCTGCTGCGGCTGCACGTTGCACATGTCCCAAACAGTGAGTCTTTGCCCTGTGGAAAAACACCGATAAGGGCACACTGAAGTGATGCGCGCAGTATGGTGCAGTCGGGTGGTCGCTCTCTCTCCCTCGCCCTCGCCATCAATCGATCTGTCACATACACCGACTCGGTCGCACACTGCGCGCTGATTAATGTCCCCGCTAAAATAAAACGACACCGGCCACTGTAGTGCACTGGTGGTGGTGATGGTGGTAAATGCACCCGAAACAAACTCAGAGTCACTTGAGGAAGCAAAGGAAAACAAACAGACCGACAAGACTCGAGCACTGACACGGCCTACAGCGGAACCTCCCTTAGTGTTTCAAATTCACTTACTCTCTACTGCACAGTAGTGGAGTGCACAATGAATAAAGTGAAGAGATAGAGAGTCACTGCAATCTGACAGGTGTCATTGAGAAGGTGCAAGTAAATAAACCTACATTGAGCACACTCTCTGACGGTTGCACAGGACCAGTGTCACTGGTTGCGAGGAGCACTTCCTAGTTGACTGTAAAGTGAAGCGTCGCTCTGGTAATCGGATCATCGCTTGCACATGAAATTCGAGTGCACGAAAGCACCTTCCCTCGTTAGTTGGCGAGCGTTGGGTGAAGGTGCAAGTGCGAAGTAGCTACAACTGGGGCACAAACAGGCGACAGTGTCAAATGAATTCGGTGAAACGTTTCATCACCAGCTAATGTATCGAGTGGAGAGACAAGTGCACTCACCGAAGTGGAAAGTTACCACTTGGGGATTGCTACCAGTGCTCCCAGTGTTACCAGTACTGCGGCGATCTCGGCGCGAGCAGAATTAAGGCCACTTGAAATGAGTCTAAACAAAGTCATATTGACAGAGCCAATGAAAAACAAGACGATTCAACAAACTTTCCACAGTTTAAAAAACATACACTAAGTACAACCATCATCAACAAGAACTGAAAAACAAGTGAAAATGTGAAAAACACATTATATAAAGTTTTGCATAACTTGAGTTTATAAAAGTTTAAAATTTCAATTACTGCGCATATATACACACAAAAATGTAATGCTTTTTACTGGCAAAGTCAGACTAAAAAATACAAAGTTTCAGCGATAGCAATTTTAATATGAAGATTAATTGAGGGTTTGCAAATGTAATGATGAATATGAATTCTTAAATATGCGAGGGCTCAATCGAATCGATATTTTTCTTTTACAGGGTGAAAATATCTGAATATGCTACTACTTGCCTGCAACTAGAATTCACTATTTTTTCTGATACTTCAAACACAAAAGACTTCAAAAAACGATAAATAATTCTGTGCAAACACCCGGTGAGGCATTCTACGACTATCAACAATGCCATGAGCCATCATTAGTGACGACGATCGAAACAAACACAAACCCAAGAAAACATTAACCCCAATAGAGAAGAAGAATGAATTAAATGTGCATTAAAAGTTGTCTGCTTTTGTAGGCTGCGCAACAACGTTATTGAACGAGTAATAAAAATTTAATAATAGCTATATTAAAGCAGTAGTTACAAAAAGATGGAAACCCAAACGTACTTTATAACTGTAAATGGTCTTAGCTATTTATTCATTTGCCGCAGTCTTTTGCTATTGTCAAATCGATGATCATGCCCTGTTTGTAAATGACACCGAGTAGAAAGATGTTTTTATATAAATAAATATAGAATAAACTGTTTGACAAATGAAGTGCTAGGTTTACAGCATTACAGTATTTTAAAATTCTCTAAACAAAATTGCACAGTCAATTTTTTGGGTATCATTAAAACTAAAAAGTTTTTTCAACTAAAAAATGGTATTGATTAAAAAAGTTTTGCATTGATTGAACTTCTAAAGCGAGACCCTCACTTATCGGCACTTTGTCAGCTGCACAGGTAAGTGTTCTTCAAAAGCCAGGTGGCAGTTTGGTCGACCTGTGCAAATGGAAGGCAAATCAAGTAATACTAGCCGATCACCTGTAGATAGCCATTGAGGCCAAATGCAGGGTCAGATCAAGTGATTAGTCAGTCGAGAAGACGACCGAAAAGAAGAAGAAGGTGACAGAGTCCGCTCTATGGACTGAAGACACAGGACAAGGACAAAGGTCAGCGACTCGATGAGGCCCCTTCCTTGCCCCTTCTCTGCCCATTTACTGTCCATCTGCAGAGGAGGCAGGACACGTGGCGCAGCACACGCCAACGAACTGGGCCCTGCAAAGAGGCGCTCGCCGTGCTCACTTGCACTGCTGCAACCATTGCTTCGGCTGCCGAATGCAACTAGCCCGAGGACAAAGAAAGTGGAAGAGTGCTTAGCAGAATAGAGGGACGAACTCAGACTCACTGACGGACTTCATTTAGGCACGCGTCGCTTCCGAAAGCTGCCCAAAGCGAAAATTTATGGGCTCAAGCAAGTTCAGCTCGTGCGGACCCTCTTCTGTTTCTGCAGCGTTGTTGACTGCCACGAGGGCAAGTGAACTGCTCATCATCGCTGCCACTAGTTGCCACTAATCTAATAGACTCTCTGACCCTTGGACCCGAGAACTTGAGCCTGCTGGCAGTCAAGTCTTACTTCTATTTACAAACATCTGTCTGCTTGATAAATGCGATTAGGAAGACATTAGCCTGTGTGAGAGTTAGGTGACAACTGACGGTGATTCTTAGTTTGACGGAAAGTGAGCGTTAAATAACTTCTTTACAACTGTTTTATATTTTTAGTGTAAATGCAACTAAATTGAATAAAAATTATAATTTAAAAACTCACAAATAGTGATAATATAAACATTATAATGAAAATTTAGCAAAAAAGTGGCTATTTAAGTTTTAATTCATCTAAAACAAGAATTCTTAAAAAGTACATTTTTTGTCATAAGTAAATAAACATAAAGGCACCAGAAAAATATGCTGATGCACTGGAGCAGTGAGCCACAATTGAGAACAAGTGGTTTAGATTCTGATTAAGATCAAGATTCTGATTAAGATTAAGATTCTGACACAGCCAGACCAGATAAACAAGGATACAACAAGCGTCTAAACGTGACCAGTTCTGGAAAGTGATAAACATTTATATGCATATAAAGTTGTGTACATTTAAATTGAAACAGTCTATCATTATCAGACTGCTGATTACCTGTGGCACTAGTTCTCCTTTCTCAGCACTGCCATTAGATAGCAATCTGTGACCACAAGATCGGGTATTAAAGTGGTACCTCAAGTGTTTAGTAGTCGGGCGGCAAGACGACCAAAGTTGGCGACAGATTGTGCAACAACTAAGCTGGCTAGACACGCCAGTCAATGCGGTTATTCGACCACAGTGTCGGGGGTGCTGGTTGTGATTACTGATTCTGATTGGGTCGCTTGGTTGCAGATCAAGTCGATCAGTGGGCAGAGATACATACCTAATGATTACACGTGGAGAGACACAGAAGCATTGCATTTGTAGCCAGTTAAAAGAACATGATGGTAAACATTAATCTAAAGTAAATAAAGGCAGCTAAACAATAGACAAGTGTTTGGTGAGCAAACTTAAGAAATATGCAATGTTCGTAAATTGAAAGCAAAGAAGGGTTACGGTCAACCAGTGCAATCGGCTTGAGACTGTGTCAATGTCAAAAGCTAACCGATTCTTCCTGTTTTTCTTTTTTGTCTACTAAAAATGAGGTAACAAGTTATCTGATTAAAAATCAGAAGCTACTAATTCAGTAGCTAAGGTCAGAATTGGAAAATAGTACAGCTTAAACACTGATCAAACAATTTCAGCAAAAAAAAGAGTTTAATTTTATGATTGAGAGCATTTTTAGTTAGATTTATTTTTTGAGTTTGTAAAAACACTCCATCTTGAGGCATTTTTAACAACTATTTAATTTGTTCACATATTTTTATAGCTTGTTAGAAAAAGTTATCACGTTAAAAATGCTTAGTTCATGCTAAATCCTCTTGATAAAAGTCAAGTTCATTGGTTTATTTTAAGAAAAAAGTTTGCCTGATTGATAAAAAATCTCGTTAATAAAACATTTTTGCTGATAAACTAATTTAATGATAAACCAAAAAAGCTGACCAAAGGCAAACCACAATTAGCTGCATAAAAATGAATTACTCCAATAAATACGACACTACAACTGATAAACTGTATACGAAGATAAGTTTTTTTATGAAAGTTGGTCACACGCAAGCGTGCGAAAAACGAAAAATAAATAAATTTGAACATGATTCACAAAAACACTTATTTATAGTGGAAAGTGTCACTAGTGTCTTTTGACAACTTTTAAATGGTAAAAACAATCCAATTTTTTAAAAGTAAAATTTAAAAATATTTTGTGTATCAATAATGCATATTAGTTGGTTATACTTTTCCAGTGCGGCAATACCCTGTGATATCATGTGCTATGTGTTACCTTGAGATAAAGATTTTGCTGATAAGCAACTTTCACCTTCGCTATTGAAACAAACAAAAAAACTGACGCTTGTATCAAGACACGAGTGAAAAACTAAAAAGCAAAACATGAACGAACAAATTATCAACAAATATCAAAAAGACAGCATACGTTAAAATAAAACAAGCGATTAGAAAACTGCTCCATTGAGTTGTTCCATGTAGGCACAATATCTTGCTTTGTAGGTGTACACTTGTGATCAAAGAGCACATGAAAATGGTGAAGTTGCAAAAATAAACTGATTTAACGCGTAACTAGCTTAGTGGCACCGTGAAATTTAATACCTACTAATAGTGGTAATGCAAACTAGTAAGCTATTTTGACTGTGGAAAATTTACAAAAATCTAAGCTTGTTCAACTACTAAAACAAAAAATTATTAGTTTTAAATCTAATAAAAAATTATTATTTTATTTGATATCATTGTCGAGAAATAACAAACTATCTTAGACAAATTGCCAGATTTGTTGAAGTTAAAATTGACAAGAACAATAATTATTGATAAATTATTAGTTATGAAATTGCTAGAGTTAATTTGATTAAGCAAACAAGTGGTTGAAGTGCATTCACTTTTGTTGCTACAAAAAAGACATTGTAGAAAAAAGCAATAAAAGTCTGGTGGCAAATGGGCAAAAGCAATGGAACAGAGCAATCTATCAGCTTTAGGCAAAATAGAATAGAAGAGATTTGGCGTTGCTAAAGCTATTTGGGGGAAAAGAAACCACAGACAGTAAGTAAGGGTTGTCATCGAGGGAGGCATGGAGTGAATGGCAGTGGCAATAATTCATCAACTCAGTTGGTGAATTCGAATCGAACAGTCGCTCCAATTGCCAATACCTCAGCCACTGTGCACCCTACCACCTCCTACCACACCCTTTGCTCTGGGCAAAATGGACTGAGTACTGAGTGGAAAAGAGTGGTCTGGGCAACCACAGCGATGCTTAGCATATAATTGATAGAAATGCTCGCCAGTGGCTGTCTCCGCCACCACTGCCTGCCCGAAACAGAGCAACAGGTGAGTGGGAGAGAACCTTCTAATTGAATCACTGCCAACTCCTGTCTCCATAGGTTGCACCGCGCCGGTAATTGCCGGCGTAAGGCAGATGCCGCAGTTGATGCCACTGCATCGATCCTTTCAATGTCTTTGTGGTCTTCGCTAATGGTTTGTTGTGTCTGGCGAGCGAAGCACTCATTAGACAGGGGAGCGTGAATTGAGCCGACTATAAGTGCAAATGGCCGCATCAACATAAAAGAGCAATATTGAGGATATCGACACTTGCCGCCTATACCTTTGCCCCTTTACTAAGTAGTGGTAGTAATCCATTTAACAAAAAGAAACCTCTATTTGATAAAATGTTTCAGTTTTTGTCATAAATTAAACAGTCAGACTATGCTTTCTTTATTGTTTTAAAAGTTATTTGAATTTTATAGCTGAGTTTTAAATTTTAGTTTTTAATGTGTTAAAGTTTATAGATCTAAGTTAAAGTAATGTATTAATTACAGCCCAAATCTTGTTTCAATAACTTAATGGTCACCAGCGTTTTAAAAAATACAGTGTTGGAAATATGCAAAATTTCAAGCATGTTAGCAGCCATTTTGCACAGAACCAGACAGCGAGGCTGTTGCCAACGATATTGGAGCCAGACGAAGCAGAGTAGAGAAAAGTATATCATAGCCATGTGGGCAAGCAGTGCAGTACAACCTTTGCAAAATTAGTGCACCATCACAATTGCCAACTTTTGTTTTTCATTTTTACTTCAATTCACGTTCACTGACTTTACCGGTAAAGTAACTGATGCAAATAAAGGCATTAAACAAGGCTACTAACCACAAGTTATAACTAGAAAAACACCAGTTTTTTCAGTGATGAGCAAAGCGTGAAGAACAATCGAACACTGAAAGTTTATGACTTGTAATGATGCAAATGATGTTTCATTATCAAGAATATATTTCCAAATACGCCGAATCAATTTCTTATTTCAAACTTTTTATTAAAAATCAAACAGTTGAACAATCAATTCTTCTCAAGAATATTTTAAAGAAAAAGTCAGTAAAATTTCGATGCAATTTCAATTAAAGGTATGATAGTATTGATGACCATTTTGTTCATCAATAAAAATATTTCAGCTGTTTTAAGATTTAAAAAATAAAACTAACAATGTTGGTACGCCCTCTATTGGCTGCATTGAGAGTCATGGGAGACTAAAATGGACAAATTGACATTTTGAAGAATCTTGGTAAAAACTGTTTGAAAGTATTACAAACAAAATTAATTAGCTCAAACGGCAAGCATAGTTGAAATCATTGCTCAACACAGTGTTATAGCACGTTTTATTTCCTACAAAATTCTTATCAATGAAAGAATTTTGCAGACAAAGATTAGCACTTGTGCAGAGAAACAATGTTTCATTCTGCAGTGTGTGCGTGAAACCAAATGAAACTGTCATCCTGATTGCTGCGGTGAGTGAACAATCACCGGAATTAATTACAAGCTTAAGAAAAAGAGAAAGAGAGAAAGGGGAACTTTGAGTGCATTCTACCACTGCCAAGTGAGTTCACAGTGGGAAAGTAGGCTGGTGATGTGTCTGCTGTGAGTGCTTTGATTGACATCTCACCGTGGAAGGGACTGACTGAAGTCAGCGAAGACGACCAGACTGTGACGTGATGCTACTTCGCAGATGCTACGTCAGCTCCAACGGTGACGTCGTTCCGCTACCACAAGACGACAAAGAATCACTAAACCACCTTTTTGAAGAACATCTGTTAACTGACGTAATTCTCCACCAAGTCAGTTTTTGCCAAAGTTCATGTTTAGAACTTTACTCACCTGCCCAGTGACGTCTACAGATGAATGCGCTCCATTCCCTCTCATCCTAAGCATTCCACAACAAGAATCTCGAAATCTTTTTCTCATTTTTTAAAAGTAAAAAAATACATTTATATGATTAATAGAACCTGCGATGGAGCTTGTGTTCACGAAAATGGTATAAGGAAAATGGGTTTTTCCTGCAAATAATGCAATATAAAAAAGCGAATATGATGTAGATAATGTAAAAGAAGTACACAGATGATCGAGAAGGAAACACAGCGAGGCCCAATAAGGTTCACAAACTCACTCCTCTTCTTCTTCTTCAACAGCCTCTTTAGCTTTCTTCTTCTTTTTCTTCTTCTCTACTGGAGCCTCTTCCACTTCCTCGACAGCCTCCTCATCAACTGCTTCTGCCAGTGTTTCTTTGAACTTTTTAGCCTGATTTTGATTTGCAGCGTCCTCGGAGGCACCGATCTTTGCAAACCACTCTTTTGGTGTCTTTTCATTAGGTTTGCCCTTATCGGTAAGGAAACCATCCTTGATAAGCTTTTTCTTTAGTGCAGCCTAAAAACAAACAGCTGGAAGTTAAAAACAAGTTGCTCAAACAAAACTGTACAAAAACTTACCACAGGACCTAGGCCCCACTTTCGTGGGTAGGTGTCTCGCTCCATTACCACGCGCTTAATTTTGGCCACGATGCCGTGATCGCAGCAAGCCATGGTAGAAGTGGTCATGAGAGCAATTGCTAAAAGCAAAGTGTAAGTTAATCAGGTCCATTTCATTTGGCTGAAAATTAAAGCTTACCCAGGCAAACAGCTTCACCTTTAGTGGTGACAATAACAATTTCTTCATTGAGCTCAATGCCGTCTTCGAATCGCAGCACGCCGGGCAGCATAATTTTGGCTCCATAGCAGATGGCATTAACTGCAGTGTCCTTCACGATGATTCGCTTGTGTCCAACGAGAAGTGCTTCCAGCGGCTTAATTACCTGACGCAGCAGCGACTCGTCCTTGTGATGATCAAAGAGGTACATGGCGTCGACAAGGTCGTGCATCGTGATCAAACCTTCTGACTCGTGCTGAATGCCCGAACGGACTCGGCGAAGTTCCACCATTTGTGCGCCCACACCGAGCACCAGACCGTAATGGACGAAGAGTGTTCGCACGTACGTTCCAGCCTGGCAGCTGACCCACGCAATGCCGAGATTGTTCTTCTCATTGAACTCGTACAGCTTGCTCTCGTAGATGGTGCGAATACGAAGCTGTCGCTTGACGGCGGCAATCAGTGGGGGCCGCTGAAAGAGGGCTCCAGTCAGTTGCTGAACACATCGTTGAACGGCCGCAGTTCCGCCAGATGGGCTAGAGTGCAAGCGGAAGATGCCAACGTACTCTTTGCCTGCATTCTGCTGACTCTTCGCCAGGCGAGTCGTTCGGTCGATGCAGACAATGAGGCAACCAGAAACTTTGGGATCTAGCGTTCCACTGTGGCCAGTTTTGTCGACTCGTAGAATACGCTTAACCCATGACACAACTTCGTGAGATGAAGGATTTGACGGCTTGTCTAGGTTGATGAATCCTGATCGCAGGTACTCGCGAATTTCACGCTTGTACGGGGAACATCCCATTGGCAGTGGGGTAAAGTGGAAAGTCCGGACATTTAGTTTGTCAAAGTTCTGTTGAATCAACGCAAAAGAAAATGTTGAGCCAAAAACAAACACAAGACAACAAAAACATACCTTGAGTAAAAGAGGCCATTTGTCTGTGGGCAAAGCTGCTGCCTTTTCCTGAGACTTTAGTGCAAAATCATTACTGCGGTGAATCTCCTACATGTTAAATCAAATGTCAAATTATTTGGAAAAGATAAACTACTGAAGTAAATTACATCAAGATCGGCTTCAGTCAGCTCGGCTCCCTTCTTCTTCTTCTTGGTCTTTTTCTCGCCTAAAATGAGAAAGAAAAATTGATCGTTACAGCAAAACAAAAGCCCAAATTAGTGTTTAACCTACTGTCGAATTGCATCTTCAGAGCAGTGGTCAATCGATGAATGCTTGTCAAGAATCAGATGATGCTGAGAAAAACAAAAATGCCGACAGCAACACTGATTTTTCCCAATAGAAGTTCTTGTCCAACAGAAGCACGTGTGCCGGAGCTGCTTCACACATGGCAGTACAGAGAAGACTTTCCGAAGAATTTAAGCCACTCATGGGCAATGTTTCGGGCATGAGCTGCAGATGTTTTGATTTTCAAAACATCATCTCATCTGATCATCTCGGAATTTTACGCCTTTTTCAATTTCTCAGCTAAACGGTGATCATCTTTTAGATCAAGAACACAAACATGGCAGCTTTTCAGAATGAAGACGTCAACCGAATGATACAGCAGGATTGGGCGAATCGAGAGTACATTGAAATTATTACTGGCAGCATCAAGAAGATTGCCGATTTCTTAAATTCATTTGGTAACTACCGGAAATGCCAGTTTTGTTAATCATCAACTTGACAATCTCTTCTCCTTTAGATCGGTCTTGTCGAGGACGTTTGGCACTGCTCAACGAAAAGTTGACAACTCTCGAGAGAACAATCGAGTATTTAGAAGCAAAGGTTTGTTGGTGCAGTTTAATTTGACCACCCTTTAATTGCTCATCTTTGTAACAGGTTTCCAAAGGAGAACTCAATGGAATCATCAGTCAGCCTAATTCAACGACAGCAGCAATGACCAGTATTTCAAACATGCAGCCTAAACCAGAGTAATCACTCATTGTGATTATGACCAGTTATTTTTTTATCATAATTCAGACAAACTCTGTACACAAAACGCACGAATAAAGTGAATAACTTTTTAAAGAATTTATTAACAAACAGATAATCTGTAGAGGAAAAAGGTAATACAAGTGGTTAGAAGTTGTGATACAAAAAGGGAGTGGGTGAAAGTAGTTCAAGTGGTGATCAGTTGACGAAAAATTTGAGTTGATCAATGCCGAAGTGCCCAATGGACACTTCTTCACTAACTTCATTTGGTCATCAGAAACCAGAAAGGGGACTACTGTTGGAAGTAAGTGCTAACCTTTACTTTCAAGTCCGAGATGCAGCGGCCGATTTTAGATGATCCTGTAAAAACACAAAGATGTTAGGACAATTTTGTAATGACAGTTGGAGAAAGAAGAAAGGATAAGATATCAGTTGAAGAAATTCACTCATTAATTAGTTTGTTTTACTATCATGGTAATCAAACTAAACCATTCATCAGGACAACTAAGGAAAAGATAATTGAGACCAAAGCTTACCTGAAAGCTCAAGGGAATTCCAAATGGTGCTTGCCAAATCAAGCTCTAAAGGTGAACCTAGAATCGAGAAATACACAATTTAGAACAATGATACTGCAAACTAAAGATAAAAATGGAGTTGTCTAATTGATCAGTATATAGGAAGTCTAAACATGAAAGTATTCATATGTCCCTTTAACCTACATTTTAAAACTCATCATAAAATTAAACAACTACAAAAACCACCACCTAACTGAACTCACCGATTTAGGTGCACTGATTGCAAGTGCAAACCAGAAGCCTCTTCGCAGCCATGTTCTGCAAAATAAACTTGAGTTAGGAAATATACTCGAAGTAATCATAAGAAACAAAAAAATAAGCGGTGTCAGAAAGAAGAAAATACGGGCTTGATTTTGGGTTAATTTCAGAGCTTTCGCTCATCTGGCAAAATCGGATCATCATTTAGCTTGGCTTGGCTTGGGTTGGTGAACTGGTTGCATTGAAGGAAGACGCTTACCTGTAAAAGTAAAAACTAAGATTAGTCACGCGTTTATGAAGTGAATTTGAAAGTGATTTAGAATAGAGTTCAGAAGTAATAGAAAAGTACTGAAGTCATAAGAGCATTCATATAGATTCCCACTATTTTAGAAATCATCACTTTCGAAAGATAAGTAAACTATCAGAATATACTGAAACTGACCTTTGAGGACGTATCGAATGATCAGGGCTCCAGTAAACACATCAGTGAAACCTGAAAAATTAAATGGTCGCAATTAATAAGTTGAAAAACTTTGTAGGCACTAGGCAAATGAGATGAGAGCGTCAGGTAGAGCTAATAATGAAATCATGGTTGATCAAAGATCTTGGTGTAGGCTCATCATGAAAGGCTAACGAGGAGAAGGTTCAAAGAGAAAGCACCACTTACTATTTTCATTCCGTCTTCAGACAGGAAGACAGAGCCATGCCGTCGGAAGTGCGCAATCCTGAAAAGAGAACACGTGGGTAAGAAATATGCACAACAAAACCGGAAGAGAGGGATAAAAGGTCGCTTGTCAAGTATCAGATAGGAGCGAAAGACATAGTAATAGTACTTTTATATCATTAATGCTTTCAGATGAACTATTTTCTCATCAGAAACGGTAGAAAAGCGAGCAACTAAACCGACAAAAGAAACACTTACCGGTGTGGACCTCGATGAGAAACCTCGTCAACGATCTGCAAACCAAAAGTAGAATAATTAGAACTCACATTAAATCAAAGAACATGGCAAATGAAATGAGAAAAGATCAGTGGAATGTGGTGTAGATTTTCGTCATCGACTTGACTCGAGAGTAGCAAATACAATCATCAGAAGAGCAGAGGTGAAAGAATATAAAGTGATGGGCACATACCTTGCAGCATGGTAAAGAGTTGAGCTAGGACCTGCTTGTCCTGAGGAAGGTCAGCATATGAATCCGCCGGTCACATGGCCAGGCGCTTATGTAGCCTCGCGTGTGCTGCACCTTCTGCAACACTTGTGGCCCGTCCACTGATCAGTGGCATGTGCTTCCGCAATCGCTTGCAGGCCCATTCGCAAAGTACGGCGGATTCAAAGCGCCACCGCCGGGATTCTTCGGAACTGCCAAAATGCAAGCATCTTTGCTTGAAAAGAATCAGACGATTGAATTGGAAAAACATGCAGATTATTATTGATGCTGATAAAAGGAGCTCAGCACAGTTATATAAAAATGCAAGTGTATAAACGCGGTAAAAAAATATAAAATGGATATTTGGAAAAGAACTTGAAAAAGAAGTTGGAGTCCTAGAGTTGTGTTTAGGAAAAAATAATAACAGCCGAATTGGTTTTACTGGAATGCCACAAAGCAGGGTCTTGCTCAAATGTCGACGAAGACTTTAAGAGGGAGAAAATAAATAAGGTCTGGTAGGCAACGGGAGAAGATGCAAATGTATCACATAATGACACTGGGCTCGGCAACAGACTTGGAGAGCTCCTTGTTTGGCAGAACCTTCACTCCGTTCAAGTAGAGCTCATCGTTGACGACAACATCTTCGCCGAGAACGCAGTTGTTTTCCATTCTCACCTAAAGAGATAAATCAAATGTGAGATATATTGAACAAACTGAAAGCTATTTATTTGTCATACCCATTTGCCAATGCGACACTTCCAGCCAATGATGCACGATTCGAGCCAGGAATGCGACTTGACGACCGAATCAGCCATAATGGTGCACCGCTTTATGCAAACGCCGTCTTCAATGACCACATTGGCACCGATGGAGACGTTTGGCCCGATGCGACAGTTGGAGCCCAGTTTGGCAGTAGGGTCAATCAGCACATTTCCCACAATGCACTCGGTGTTTGGCGTGTTTAGCATGCTTTTGGCCTTCAGCGAGTTGAGGTACAAGCCAGTGCCCACAATAAAGTCCTTTGGCTGGCCGACATCCATCCAGAAGCCGTTCAGCTCAAACGCAAATAGCTCACCATCAGTGGCCATCTTTGGAAACACTTCCTTTTCAATCGAGGTCGGTTTAAGCTAAAAGAGATTGAAGCAGAGATTGTCAGCTACGAATATTCTTTGATTATTTACTTTTACCTCAATGCGGTTTAAAACTGATGTCTCAAAAATGTAGATGCCAGCGTTAATTTTGTTGGAGACAAACTCAGAAGGCTTTTCAACGAAGCTTGAAATCTGCCCTTTTGTGTCGTACACTACCACGCCGTACTTGGATGGTTCTTCAACTTTCGTAACCTAAACGCCATAAAAAGCACAGTGAATACATAAACCAAAATGAGAATCCCTGTGTTGAACATACCACCAAAGTGCCTTGATGCCCATGGCTCTTATGAAAGTTGTAGAGCGCCTCAAAGGGAAATTCGCAAATTATGTCGCTGTTGAGCACAAAGAATGGAGCATCGTCTTCTTTGAGGTACTTGCTTGCCAGCGCCAATGGTCCAGCAGTGCCCAGGGGCTCGTCTTCCAGGCTGAATGTTATCCGAATTCCAAGCTTTTCACCAGTCATTAAAATACAATTAGCTTTTCGTGTCTTTGCAACGGTGTAAGCTTACTTTGTCTTCATATGCTCTTATTTGGTGCTCTAGCAGCTCTGCCCTGTAGCTGACGGCCAGGATTACGTGCTTGACGCCAAACTGCAACCAGGTGGCTAGTGTTATAGAACGTTGATGTAAAGGAGTAACGACAAAGTTCACTTACATCGACGAGCGCTTGAATCTGGTGGAGAATCATCGGTTTGTTGCAGAATTCTACCAGAGGTTTGGGCAGCGATAGCGTCAACGGTCGAAGGCGAGTACCGTAGCCGCCGACTAGAATTAGGGCCTTCATGATTGTGCGAGGTGATCACTCAACTAGTATATAGGCTGTAAGCTACTATTGCAGATCATAGGGAGAAAGTAGAAGTTCCAGGGCGGCAAAACAAAACAGACCACATCACAGAGATGTGTGTGTGATATCATCAGCGGCGAAACAAATCTGACGTGTTTATTGTTGCCGTTACTCTCACATCACGCCACCTCTTAGGAGTAATTGCAGTAGTCCAACACAGCACCAGCATTATCAAAAGTCAGCCGCGCGGGAACCATTTCGGTTGAAGTACAGCAGTTTAATCATCACTCCCTTGTTTTGCAATAAACTACTATCTGCCTCTGCAGTTTGATCAGATACTGGGCCACTTAATCAGGCGACTTTTGCTTGCGACGGTGAGTCATTCGGGTTGGGTTTTCCACCGCTTTCTGGTTTAGCTGTGAGATGACGTACTCTCGAAGCAGGTAAAAGATGAGTGCCAGCAGGCCGGCAATCAGGTGCAGTATGACAATCTGCGACCACACGGGCAGGACCACCGGCGAGTGCTGGTCGTAGTTTGCCGTTCCATCACCACTCTCAGTAGTGGCGTTCCGGTGAGCTTCAGTCGACGACACGGTGGACGTCTGCAACACCAAAAGGTAATGAATTTATGAGAAAACAAGTTATTAGCAAAACACTTACCGATTTGGTAGACGTTGGCTTGGTAGTATCATCAGCAAGTAGTGTGGATGCTAAAAGGACACACAAAGTTAAGTTTCGCAGCAAATAAACAACAAACATTTTAGCAGTCCTGATAAGTGTGCCCAAAAAGGTTTATTTGGATAGATTTTTATGAAAAAGATAAAGTTCTATTTAGAACATTTTTCCCCCTCTCAGAGAACAATCATTTCCGAGTTGAGCTCGATGGAAAACGGAATAAAGAGGTAAGAGGTGGCCAGTTGGGCTATCAACCCGAGAGTTACCGGAATCGGAATGGCCGGTATTGCCTGCCCAAACAAAATCAGTACGGCCACTGTGAGGGTAAGACCGATCAGCAGACAGAGGACAGTGCAGGTGGCACCGAGTGGGCCAGCGTAGGTGAACGACTTGCTCACCAGAATGCTGTAGAAAATAAAGTCGCCCAGGCCCAGCTCAAAGCGTTCCCCCAAGGGAGCTGCTGATGACAGCGAGAAGATCTTGTGACGCTTCGCCTTTGCAGCTTGTGCTACTTGATTGTTGTTGTTGTCCGGTTGACTGAGGCTCATCTGAAAGACTACCGGCGGAAGATCGCCTCCCTTGGTGTTCTGTAGTGTAGTCAACAGCTGGTTCAGTGGACCTGTAATGCAGGAAACTCAAAATAAGCATCAAAGCTTACAAGAAAAATTACCTTTAGAGTGAAGGACAGCGTACAGATCCCAGACAATTAGCGTCAGCATAAGGCCAATCTCTATCCACTGATTAATAAACTTGACGAGAAACAAGGCTAACATTGAACTGATGATCACGTAGAAGATTCTCTTAGCCCACTTCGGTCCAGAGTAGAAAAGCACCAAGAAACCTGTAAGCGTTTGATTGTAGAGAAAGAGTAGCACTGTCGGCCAGTCAACTGCCAGGTTCAAAGTGTAAATTAGCTCCTGGAGGTAGACCAGCGGGAATATGGCCAGGTAGAGAAGGTAGGGCCCGGCAGAGATGCACTTTATTGAGTGCGAGTAGCCTCGCTTGTAGAGGAGCAGAAGCAAAAAGGTGCCGGAAATGAGAAAGACGAGCAGAAAGGCAACGATAGAGAGAATGACCCAGGGACTCTCTAGTTTACTTTCCCCTTCCCCTGCAATGAGTGCCTGCTCCCTGAGTTGAGGCTGCTGCTGCAGCACCGTCACCAGCTTATCATGTGGCAGAAAGTCCTTCAAGCTAAAGTCCTGCAGTGCCACTCGGTAGTAGCTGAGGTAGCGCACGGAGAGGAGAACCAAGAGAGCGCAAATTAGTACGTGCACGTACAGTTGCACCACTCGGGCGGCGTCCATGACCATCTGAGAGCAGGTGTACTTTTTCTGTTTCCTCTTCTGGCCCTCGGCATCTCCGTCCATTTGCTTCAGCGCCAGGTTGAACTTGCGCATAAACTCGCTTTGCTTCCTCTTCCTACTTTTGGCACTCTCGGAGTTTGACATTGCTTGTGAAAAAGGGTTTGGTTAGATGATTGTGCAGCTCTCATTGTCTTGCCTATATAATTGAAAGTTGTGATTTTTAATTCGAATTTTAAATCTGTGTAAGGTGACAGTGTAACTGACAGCCGTAAAGGTTGACATGATAAGAGTTGGCATGGCGATTCGCCAGAGGCGCAATTGTTATCGCAGTATAAAAAAAAGCCATTGCGCAACCAATTTAAAAGCCAGGCCTTTTACCTTTGCATTTCAGTCAGGTATCCTGGTTACCATCCAAATTCAGTCTGGCGCCAATATGCAAATTAGCATATAGCCAAACAGCTTCTATGGAAAGCCCTTCGAAATAAATTCACAACAGTGTTTGCAGACACAACAGCAGTCAACACTGCACGTGCCAATAGCAATATTGTGCCCTTACCTGAGCCAATTCAACTTGATGAACGCTGCTCATCGAACCCAAAGTAATTAGAGGTTTATTTAATTAACTGTTCATACTCTCTTAATTAATGCCATCATTACTAATTGTTCATATAGTTTTTATCTAACTTTTACAGTAGGAGAACTTTGAATTTTTACAACTTCTTTCAAAAGGCAAACAACTTGGGAAGATCTTATCCTGAAATTTTACACAATGGTGAACGATCACACACCGGTTAGTCGACCAAAGAACTTGGAAATACTGACAGACAACAGCCCAAAAGCAAATCGGGATCTGATGAACAACGATGGAGCCAAATTTGATGCATCTTGCTTCTCTTCACTGAATAATTCGGGGCTCAGTAGACTGTCGACACAATTTCAAAGCGCCCAATCTTTTTCTGTGTTTTCATCCTTCAGCAACATAGACAATCTTTCTTCCAACGACAACTTTGGGCAACCATTACCGCATAATTTACTTCAAAACAACTTGCAAAACCGTTCACTTTGGGAATCAAAGAGCGCTCATAATCAAAATTCAACTTCAAGTATGTTTGAGGAAATGTTTGGTCGTCAAAAAGCCCTCCCTTTCAGTGATGTTGCAGAAAATCAAGTTAAGAAAAAAAGTTCAGTTGGCGAAATTGGCTCGGGTTTGACAAATGGACACATCGATAACAAAAGTGACAATCCTTTTGAAGCTCAAAGTCAAAGCAACTCAAAAAATATTTGGCATCATCACGATTTTTTCAGCACCAACCAAAATGGCCACAATAATGATTTTGTAAGCTTAGATAAAAGTGCATCAAACTCGACGACAAAATCAAGATCAAACTTACCAAGTACAATGTTGCCATGGCCGTCATCTATCTCGTCGGACCCAATTACTTTTTCGCCTGAAACTTGGGGCCCACCTGCTGAAAGCAACAATAGTGAGACTGGGCTCGATGAAAAAAACAAAATGGATGTCGACGGATTTGAATATGTAAAAAAGCTTTTTGATTCAAATGAAAACCACGATAATTTGACAAGCTGGCTCGAGAAAAATTATAAAAGTCGTGGCTCTTCAGTGAGTAAAATATTGGTGTTTTTTGAAAAGTATATCAAGGTATGTTTGTAATAGCTGTGATGTTGAATTTATAATAACTACTTTAACTTTAAGATGATGCTTTCGCGAGATGTAAAACTGTGCTATGGAAACTTCAACGAATTCTCCGCTATGTTACAAGAGGATTTAAAAAAGTTTGAAGCATCAACATTTACTCTCGAAGAGCTGCAACTGTTTCAAAAGATATATACAATTTTTAATGACAGTTTTGAAATTTTCAAGCAAGAACAAAGTGGCCTAAGCGATCATTTTGATGTTTTTTCATTGGCAATTAAAAATATTGCATTTTCAACAGCCAATGGATCGACAATTGCGCAAGAAGATGTCATGAAAGTAGAGAATAAAATAACCAACATGTTAAGTGAGATGTATACAGAAAAATATAACATCAACTTCTTGAACTTGGTCAGGTTTTATAGGGTGAGAATTTGTATGAGTTAAAAATGCTTTCAATCTTTAACACTATTTCCTCTTTTAGGGTATTATTTATTCTGTGCCCAATGAAATTTTAAACAACTTGCCTTTGATATCTGAACAATCAAAATTGGTGAATACCAAGAGTGGCAATCCTACTGACCCGTTGTTTGTGGCATACCGCAACTTGATCGACGAGCTTGACAAGTACAACAAAAAACCTCAAGCTGATAATTTTCTGCACCATCAACATCTGAAAACAAGTGCTCAAGAGGATTCAGCTCTCAACGACGACACTGGCACCGATTTTAGAAACGAAACACCAATTTCTGAAAGTAAGGACATGAATAACAATAAAGATAATGAGCAGTTGAATTGTAAGTTGAAACTAACGACATTAAAAAATGTAAAAATGTGTTGTAATTTGCTTTCAGACTTTCAAGAAATGATCGAAAGTGAGATGGATTTGAGCTCTTGGACCATGTCACGACAATCCAGCTTTAGCAGCAATGTGCCCCCAGTCTTTAGTCATATAAACAACTTGAAGGTTGAGCCTTCGGTGTACATGCCACACTACTACCCAGTAAAGCACAATATGCTCAATTTTCAAGGCCCGATTGTCGCTTTTGCGACAAAAATTCGACCGAAGAATAATGGAGCTTACTACATGTCCCCTAATCGGCACACGTTGGAAATAATCGTGGACACCGAGTTGACTAAATCATTAACCGGGCCAGTTGTTTTTGAAAATTCAGAGTATTTGATGGCAAATAAGTCCTTCAATAAACTTGTGGCCAGAGTTAAAAAGCACTTTCCTAATTTACCAATGTAAGTTCATCACTGCTTGTACATAACATTTTCTCACATTAGATTCTTCTTTTAGTAAACAGCTAGTTGAGCTGGTAATACAGTCAAAATACGCCATCATGAAAAAGGGTCACACTCAATACGGATTTTCAGGATTCAAGATAAAAGACTTGGTCAGGTTCATTGTGGAGCACATATGTGATAATGTAAGTTGAAGCCAAAGTTTTAATTTGAAGTTCGCTGTCATTAAAAAATCCACTTTTCTGATTCCAGGCAAATCCCAATATGAATATTTCGTACGATTCAACTAAAGATAAAAAAGGTGTTTCCTGGTCTAAAGTGGCCTCCATAAGCAGCCACTCAAACGCTCCAGTGATGTCCCCAAGTCTCAGCTCAGCCAAAGACAACTCTTCGGTTGCATCCAACTCGTCCTTTTCATCGCGCGATTCGCCTCAAAACTGTGCCTTATGTAAAAACCCAGTCAGTGACCATTCAGTCAGCGATGAAAATAAGAAACTGGCGTTGATTTCTTGCAATCATGTATTTCATAATGAGGTAAAGTTGTCGTCAACTTGCGCTATTTTTAATGTGCCAGTGATTGTCATTAATTGTTCTCACTTTCCTTTAGTGCATTGAAATTGTTACAAAAGCCAAAGCCCAGCCCACGTGTCCACTATGTGATCAGTTCAGTCTACGCCATGAAGAGTTTCCGTCCCTTTAGCAAGTTTTCCTCGATTGAGTGCCACTGAAGAGGGCGACGGAACTCACGCCTCCAAAATGTATACCAATTATGAATTTTATTGTGTTTTTAAATGGTGCCATTTATTCTTCTTCAAACTATTTCTTCAAATTTTACCGGCAAAGAGATTTTACCGTCGCTTGTTGCTCACACTGTTTTACTAGTACATAAAACCTTTTTATTTTTATTGTTACCTTGGTGATGCAAATCCTGCTAGTGATGACTATCTTTTACCATTGTTCAGTCTTTATTCAACCTGCTTTACCAGAGACCTAATACACTTTTTTGACAAATGTTTTACTCTGACTTTGCATAAAGTTCCAAGCAACTCATTTTGTATTGACAATAAAAATTCAACAGTGTTCCAAAGTTGGCTTATTTTGATTGTTGCCATTTCTCGCATATTTTAAAGGTCTGTTTTAGTCCTCAGTGTTGACCTCAATATCTCTCTCCCAAATGGGTCTCTGTCATTGTTTTGACTGCTTCAAGCCATCACAACTTCCATCATTAAAGAGTGCTGAACAAGGCGATGAGGATTCTGAAGAAGACTCGAGCTCTGATGAGGTAACGTCTACCGCCGTGTCCAAGCCGCGAGAGCGGCGTATCAGCCAGTACCACAAGTTCTTCCAGGGGCACAATGTGAATGAGCTGGCCTTCACCCAGCGCCTCTCCACCATCACCAATGACCGGCTGATCAACTTCATCGAGCTGCCGCTGAGGATCAACCTGAACGAGGGTACAGCGGAGCCCTCCAGTTGGGTCACCTTTCGCACCCCGGCCGAGTTCTTCACCTCAATGGGCTACCGGAAGCTAAAGGAGCTAGGACAGGGCGGTTTCGGCACCGTCTTCCTCGTCGAGAAGTGCGTCCCCCTGACGACGACGGGCGGAAAGAGGCCGAAGAGCGCCAAAGCCGTGGACGACCACTTTGCTTACTACCAAATGGCCTGCAAGGTGATCATGCTGCCCGACGACGAGGACCGCTCCAGTCGACGGCAATTTGAGTCGCTCAAGGCGGAGCTGTACATGCTGCAGGGGCTGCGCGGAAAGTGCGCCTACGTCATCGAGTACTACGAGCACTTTGTGCTGCGCTTCAAGAAGGCCGGCTCCAGGATCAATTACATGATGGCGCACATCTTCATGGAGGTGGCCGATGCGGGCAGCATGGTCAAGGAGGTGGAGAAGAAGGGACCGCTGTCCACTGACCTGGCGCGACGGTACTTTGCCGAGATGAGCAGCGGTCTGGAGTTTCTACATCGAAATCGAATCTCTCACAATGACTTCAAGCTGGATAACGTTCTGCTGGTGTCCGACCCGAAGAAGCGTAAGCTGAAGCACTGCAAGCTGACCGACTTTGGAATGTCCGCCTTTGCCTGGAAGGACGGCGTTGGACTGCTCTACTCAAAGCACTTTATGGGCACTAGAAGTTACATGGCGCCAGTAAGTTTTGCACACTTTTGAATCAAAAGCTAATTTCAACTCCTCAGGAGATAATTCGCCTTCAGCTAGTTCAGGATAAGAATAGTAAAACAAAGAGCAGGCAAGAAGACTATGTGCCCTTCTCCGCCGACATTTGGTCGCTAGGTGTGAGCCTCTACGTAATGCTGACACGAAAGTTTCCATACCAAGCACCGAGAAACGTAGAGAAGCTGTCAGCTTTTCTAGCTCAGATCTCCAAAGGCGTTTTGACGGCGAAAGAAGCGAAGCAAAAGTTTGGCACCAAATTGGCTAACCTGATGTGCGGTATGCTTGAGTTTGATCCCAGCAAACGTTTCACCATTGCCACAGTCAAATCACACGAGTGGTTGAAGACTAAAGCGAGAAAAACCTGATCACACAAATCACATTTGTAACATTTCTTTATATTTATGCGCTTTTAGGTTTTAAAATTCACTTGACATCAAAATTAGCAGTTTTAATTTGTAAATTTTGGCTGGCAGTACGATGCAAAGTTCCGTTGCGTTTGTAGTACTCTTCAATGGCCTGCCACTGTTTGGTGTGCAAAAACACCTGTGACCGGCGTCTGGTCATGAATCGAACTGATTCTTCTGGCGTCAGACCGTAACGTTTGATGAGATAACAAGCAACCAAAGTGGCACTTCGAGTTCGTCCTGCTTTGCAGTGAACGTAGACCGATGGCATATGATCCTGAAGCGTGCTGTTGTTGTTACCGTCAGATTCTGCTTTTCGCTTCAAATACATTCCCTTGTTTTTAATACTCAAAGGAAGCTCAAAGTTCATCGGAAAGGTTTGTGCTTCAACAAGGGCTGGATTGAGATCATTTTCAGGTACACACTCTCTAGTTTTGAACTTGCGTTGTTGGTCGAAGATAAACTCTACGCCTTGCTCAAGCTTGTCTTGGGCTGGTGAGTGTAGAATATCAGGTGTATTTAATTGCAGAAAAGGAATGCCCAATCGTTGCCAGAATTCACGATTAGAAACGGTAAATCGCAATTCAAAATCCTCGTTCATCGAGATAACACTGCGAATGTTTTCCTCTGAAAGCAGCTAAAAAGAAAAATGTTTTTAGGATACGCATTGAAAACGCACTTTACAAATAACTCACTGTCTGCGTAACTGGTCCTAAAAACGGCAGAGCGCCTAGAACAACAGTGTCGTCAATTCGATCGTACCAGTTCCAAGAGGTCCAGCGGTTGCGAAGCAGGTTGTAAGCAAGAGTCGGTAAAAAGGTAGTTCGTGCAAACATTGTCAAGCTTCGGTTTAAAGGTCCAACTAATTAATCAACTAATAAAAAGTGCTTTTCCCCGGACAAAATCAGTAAACAGTTTCTATTCCGAAAAGCACATCCAAATGAGCGAATGGAAGCGACCCATATTATTCAGCGAGGCAAGAAGTGCCATGCCACAGGGGAACCAGTTGCCTTGCTTTCCAGCTTGGAGTATTGGCTGACCTCATTGCGACGACCTGCATTGCGTTTCTTCTCGTAGTACTTGGCCACTTGCTGGACGATGTTTCTCGGTTGTCCGGTTTGTTTTCCTTCAAAGCATCCCCACAACAACATTTCCAATCACAGCTGTGTTTTGCAAATGCTGGTGTAGACATCTTGTGGCAGCGTCTAAACGTGCGGAGTCACTTGCTTGAATTTCAAGCCTTGAATGCTATTTTTCGAAGCACTTTTGCATGAAAGCTACTCAACTTGATTCAATTTATTCAGAACTTTAATCCTTTAGTTTTGACACAAGCAACATTTGATTCGTTGTTTGAACGCTTAATAAAGTTCAGTGTCGTTCCAGAGTCGAATCAAACTGGTTTTTGGTTTTCAGCTAAACAGTTTTAGTGCGCTTCGATTTCTTCTTTTTTGCACATTTTAGCCACGTGTATTAGCAAAAGGGTCTTTTGATTAATTACATAGTAAGGCTTTTTTCTTCCTGAAATGAAGTGAGTAGTTTAGGTCGGCAAATTTTCCTAAGGAAAAAAATTGCTCAGTCACTGGCAAGTCAATGCCGCCGATTGGCAAGTGTACGCTAACGTAATTGTTTTATTTGTTATTGCCCTCAATACCTACTGATTAGTGCTGGTGCTCATTCAGACTGAGGTACTTCACTCACTCTACTTCCACCGTTTGTCCACCTCCAATCTTTCGTGGTAAACGTGCACTTGCACAAAGTCATCTCAGTGGTGTCTCACTTTCCTGGTGGGCCTGTGCTATGTTCTACGATCTGATCTCCTTGGTCTGGTCAGGCAAAGCTGAATCGACGTGGAAAGTGGTGGTCAGTTTGAGGTGCTGGGTGCTGACATCAATCAGGAGGCTCATTTGGCGGATGATGTCACTCACGAATTCGGTGACGAGGCAGAGGAGGAAAGTGCCGTCACCTCGCTGTTAGTGCAGTTATGATGGCGATATAACTATTGTAGAGGCAGAAAATCGACTTCTCAATTGCCGTTGAGCTAGCCATTGGGCTGGTACTGCCTGCTGCTCGTTGATGTCTTTGCGCCGACTTGAGCCATTTTCACCTGCTACCCGTTCTGTCTGATCTCAGGTAGACCATCCTTTAGACACCTCATCCTGCGCTGCAGAGCACACCACCTCAACTGCCCAGCGAACCAACCATGAAGGTATCAGATTTGGACAAGATCTTCGAGTACATTGGCATGGGGCACGATCCACGCACCCACCACCTGCTACCGGTGAACGTGTCGCCCTTTTTCGCCCTTTGGCTCGTCTTCAACTTTGTCCTTGGAGTGAAGTACCTGGGCCCTCACATAATGGAAAATCGAGAGCCGTACAATCTGCGCGTGCCCATGTTCCTCTACAATGTCATCATGACCATCATCAATATGATCGCCGTGTACAAGGTCATTCCCATGTCCAACTACTTTCGGGTGCTGCTTGATTTTGAGTACCCAGACCGAAATGACATGTCTGAGCACTCTATCTACCTGATACACTTGGGCTACTGTTACTGGCTCAGCAAGCTAGCCGACTGTTTTGATACGCTCTTCTTTGTTCTTCGAAAAAAGTACGAGCACATAACTTTGCTTCACGTTTACCATCACACAATTGTGCCCGTTTTTGGTTACATGCTCCTTCGCATCAATCCTCTTCTTCCAGCGTGTTTCCTTTTTGCCAGTAAGTCCAGAGACTTTTTGCAACTTTTTTTCCTGTTCTTAACCATTTTTCCCATTTTCAGTCGTAAATTCTAGCATTCACGTGATCATGTACTCATACTACGCTTTGGCAGCCCTTGGACCTAACGTTCAGAAGTATCTGTGGTGGAAGAAGTACATCACCATTCTCCAGCTGTGGCAGTTCGTACTGTACGGCCTTTATGGATTTCTGATGTTTCTTTTTCAGAAAAATTATCCCGTATTTTGGATGTACTTTGCGCTGACTCAGCCACCTTTGTTCTTCTGGTTATTCTACGATTTTTACATGAAGGCCTATTTCTCTAAAAACAAAGGCAGCAAAAGAAAGGAAATCTCTAACCAGCCCGAATTTGAAGTGATCAGAGAGAGTGATTCTGCTAATAATAAAAAACAGGAATAACGTGTCTCCGAAAAAATCCTCTATTGGAAGTATAAAGTTTTCATTTTATGTCATCATTTTAAATAGCTGTTGTTTTCAAATTATTTTTGTTTAAATTTAAAATAAAAATATAGTTTTTTATTATATTTGTGTATCAAAAAACAAAAGTTTTTAAAATTGGAAATGATTAATTTCATCTCATCTAAAGTAATGCAATTAAGTTTTTATTGCTCCATTTCAGGAGATAATTGAATTCATTTCGTTTTTGCTCTGTAATTACACTCTGGTCAGTGTTTTCTTCTCTGCCATCCTGTCAAATCTACAGTCAGATAACTCCATTATGCTTGCACTTTAATGACGTTTTAAAGTGTGCCAGTTCGAAAGCAATACTAACAGAAAAAAGACACGACATGACTTTCTGGCAATGCTTTTGTGTTGGATCAGAAGTCCACTGGTCGCAGCAATTAATACCTTATCCTCAGTTTGTCTGTCGACCGTTTTTTTGCAACAGTGTGGACAGTGCTGAAAATGTTCCATGATGTGGTGTTCATCCACTTCACATCGGTCAGTCGTCGGATGTCAGCGGCAATGTCTCTGCAGTGCACTTGTCGCACTTTCAACTTGCCACCTTATAACTCACTGACAACAACCTCGCCAGTGGCTGCCTAATTTTATGACCATTTTTACGTTGCTTTGCATTTAAATTGCTTACTTTTGTCGTTTTTTATTTCTTTGTGGTCGCTAATTGTTTTAGGTTGACTAGGATAGTTTTTGCTTTCTTTCAAGGAAAAGCTCAACTTTTAAAGAGTACGATTTCAATTCACGATAAAAACGGGCGATTTCTTTTTTTGTTGAAAGCTCATTTAAGTGCAAAAAACAGTTACCGTTGAGGTGAATCTAAAATTCTGTTAGCGTGCCATCCTGTTGGCATTATTAATTCTCAGTAATTCGTGTTTGTCATTGCATTTTTCAATGTGCTTACTGCAACTTAACACTATGCTAGCTTCATTCACTTATCTTCTTGTCACCTTTTTCCTTTTTCCCCACAATTGCCATTTGATTTACGCTACCGTTATTCAAGCGTGGCATTATCAGATTAGAACTTTCAGTGTTGCCGTTTGTTTAATATCTTAATTACCTCTAATTAGACAGGAGGAATTATTTTGAGGTTTATCTTTTTGTGGAAAGCTAATTGAATGCGAAACAATTGTTTTTTAACTTTAAACTCCCTTTGAATTAAAGAAATAAAGTAGTTTTCTTACTCTGTACAGTAACATACTTCAATTGAATCTCATTAAGCTACCTACCAATTTAAATTGTTTCTCTTGATGACCTTTGACCTTTAAGATTTGATTGTTTTGCAAGTATTCAAAAGAAAATGAGTTTTTCAATTGTGAATTTAAACGCAAAGTTAAAAACAATTGAGTTTTAAACCTAAAACTTAATGAATTATTAGTTGTTTTTTGCTGTTTTGTTTATTTTTGATTGTGAATTGTAAATTAAGTTAAAATTAATATATTCAAGACCAAAATTGATTTACTCATTTGTGGATTTTCCATTTTCACAAATTGTCACTTGCAATGAAATGTGTAATATTTATTTAGTGTTCATTAGTGAGCATTGTTATAACGTGCAGTATCAATTAATTATTTTGGTGCAATATTTTAATCTGCTCTACATAACAGAACATTTTGGGTTTTTAACAGCATAATTGCACTTATAAGTGTTAAAAATTGAAAAAAAGTTGTTTGGTTTTTTACTTTGCAACATACTTTACTAAATCAAAACTTGTTATTTGTAAACTTTTTTTTGTTTGCACAACTTGGTTCTTTATTTGTAAAATGAAGTTTTTAATTAAATAACAAAAATTATTAAAAATATTGTTTAAATGCAGTGACTAACTGCAATGACAGAAATTACCACAAAAATTTATTTTGATTGCAGTTAACAACTTATATAAAAATAGTTTGATTCTTTTTACAAAGAACATTGCTCAGCATTAACTATCATTAATTTCAATATGATTGGTAAGCTTTTTCCTTCAACATGATAGCAGAGCTGCTAACTTTTAGTATTGTCACGTCGTGTGTCAAATTACTAGGACAAATTTAATTCTGCCAACCTTTTAACCCAATGAAAATTGTGCACAAATGAACTAAATGTAGTTTTAAAATTTTCAGTGCTAGATTACTGCACTTATAGTGCTGCCTTAATAAAATGCTTTTTTGTTAATATTTGGGTTCTTTTCATACTAATATACTTTTAACATTAATTTGCATTTGAACGTGTTTGTTATAAAGTAAAAGGGTTATGAGGAGCAGTAAAACTTCACTGTACCAAATAAAAATTGACATTTTTGTTTGTTGTTTTGCAAAACTATACAATTGAAAAAATAGTTGTGTCATTTAGAAACATCCTGATAACAAAACACTGCCAAACATTTTCAATTGAAAACAAACCTTTTAAACAAGCAGGCCACTTTAATTTGATTTTAGCAAGCTTTTATGAATGAACCAGCAATTGAGTTGCACGGTCTGGTTGCTTCTTTCATTTTTCTATACTAATTAAAATGTTTTACACACTCACGCAAATTAAATCTTGTTTAATCTCTAGTTACTTTAGTGTTTTTGAAAACAACTCACAAATTCTACTCAACAATGTTGGGTCGACGCAAAATTGCAGCAATGTGCACTTTAAACTATTTTTTTAGTTGGTCCATTTTTAGTGTATCTAAACAATGTTTGATTCATGACAAAGATTTGATTTTGATTTAATTATCAACAATTTCATTTTTAATTTCTGTAAACTTTTGTTTTTTCAAAAAAAATTTTTTAAATAAAAGCTAAGTTTTTTAAAACAATTTTTAAAACTTTTTAATTGAGAAAAGTTATTGTATTAAGTTGGCCCTAATTACATTAATTAAAACAATGTCAAATTTTAATAATGCTTTGTTTCAGTTACATAAAAAACAATGTTTGGAAACTTTTACAAAATTACTCTAATAAATATTAAAACTTTTGCACTTTTTAAAACAGGCGCGCAATGTGTTTGACTAATTAGTGTTTAGGGAAAAACTAGTTAAATATCTTAATTTTGAAAATTCAATATTGGATATTGTTTTAAAATTGCTTCTTACTACCAGCAAGCTCAAGTTTATAACAACTATAAGTCGTTGGTGCTAAAATTACTTTGCAAAAACAAATTTGAATATTTCTTGCTTGTGAAGAGTTGTCCAAACGCTGATAATTTTTATTTACGACAATGTCATTTTCATTAATATTTGTTTGATAATCTTTTTAATAGAATTTTCAAATAAAACTATTGCAATCTTTTGATAGTTTTTATTTGGCGCCCACCCGTTTGTCGCATAAAGCATCATTTCTGTCAAATTGAGGTGCATCAGCAAAACTTTATCAGAGCTTCATTTTGCTACACTTGGCAGACAAGGCAGTTGGCTACAATGCATTAGCTGTTCATATTGTTTTACATACTTTGCGTCTCTTTTCTTCTCTCGCTTAACCAGACTGCTCCAGATTTGCTCGCGCCAAACAGTTCAATTGCGTTAGTCTGGAGGTCGAGCCGTCTGGAGGCAGCAGCTATATCTGTCTGGGTCGCACTTTCCTTGCCCTTCACCGTTTCGCAGACACTGCCTGGCGCCCTTTTTGGGTTGCTCAGTACCACTGCACTAACTACTATTCACCATTTTCACGCGTCCCCTGAGATCCTCTTGCATCTGCTGGTTTGCCAGCTCTCAACTGCATTCTTTTATGACTTGCTCTAAGAAGCAATGGCACTCTTGTTCGTGCTTGCCCATTATTAGGTCGATGGCCTTTTTCTCTTAACCATTCCTTTGTACTACTGTTTGCTTAATGTGCCCAAGTTATGCTGACAATTTTTTTAGCAATATAATTTCAATTAGCAGTGCAGTTTTTCTAAAAACAAATAGGGGTCATGAATGATTTTTGTAAAACAAAAAATAAATTTTTAAAAATATTTTTTAAGGAGCCAGAATGTAGTGCAATACAATTCTTACATAAGTATTTCATTGAGTAAATTCTTGCAAACACATTGTCGCATTTGTAGCCACTGGTTGAATTACACACTCACCCTGAGCTTTTTCTTATGATTGTACAGCATTGCAATCTCTGCAAACCTCAGTCGCAGGCAGTGGCAGCCAACGATGATGGGCGACTTGTTTGCCTCTGGCGGATGCATCTGCAGCAGGCACCATCGTCTGCAGCTGATGATGGTGCCTGCTGTTGCCTGCTCCGAGGGCAACTAAGCCAGCGGTCTTTTCTCCTCATTGCGCCTGTCTTCGGTGACTCACCGCCTTTCCCCCTTCCTTCTCGCCGCGAATATCGACCACTTGGCGACCTTTATCACAGAGCACTGTGCAACCATCACTGCTGGCTACACCTTTCTGTTAATTTAAATTAGCACCACCATTTTGTTGAGAAATGACAATCCTTTGCTCTTTATTTCTCCTAATGCTGGTATCTATTTACAATCTCAGTATCATCACAACTGTAGCATGTTTTTCAACAATGACCGTACACACAAACTTACCGACAAAATGCCTTATTGACAAAGAAAACGTACGTGCTCACTTTCTCTACTAAGAACTTTAGCTTTTAACAATGTTTTAAATTATTTTAAATGTTTGCCACTTGATTGTTTTTTATAACTTTGTTATGCCAGCATCTTTTTTGTGATCATTTTTTAATGCACTCCAAAATTTTATTTTTTCTTATTGCTATTCTCTAAACACACATTTAAATTCTTTTTGATAAAATCTATTTATCTCTATTGACATCAGTGTGTTTAATGACTATTAAAACATTTGTAGGTAAATTTAAAAAATGTTAACTTTGCTGCTACTACTGTTTGAGTTTTTATCGAACCTAAAAAATACTGATTTTGCTTGAAAGTTTTGCACCATTAAGATCAAGGCATCACGTACTGCCTGACACTGTCATCTTGAATCTCAATTAGTGATAGATTGAGCCAAACAATGACAATTAGAGTGAAACCCAGAAAATGCTCTGGCTTTTATTTTCAAAGCCTAGGTTATTGAGGGTTCTCCATATTTTCATAAATGCCTTTGTTATCTTTTGCAGTTTCATTCATTGCAATTGCTTTTTATTAACTCTGAGCTTTTAATGGGTACATAAAGTTTGACTGTTGAGGGTAAAAACTCTCTTTATGGTTTTCCATAAACTGTAATTTCATTTTTGTGAGGAAGCCATAGTATCACGCAAATTGGAACACTTTACAAATTATAAGTTACTTGTTTGTTGAGGGCAACCAAGCAGATGACTTTGTTTAATTTTTTGTGGTTTGTTAAAAAATGACCTGAGTTTTAGTTTAGTGATTGACGCTAGAGCAAATAATATAGTCATTTAGCTCCTAATCACGTTTACTAGTTTGTTTGAGCTACTGTAGATTTTCCAGACTTTTGATTTCATGATATTATGTAGTTTTTTCCAATAAATATTTGTTTCAATTAACTTTTTTATAACAAATTGAGATGTTTTAAAAAAAAGTAGAAGCAATACCTGACTTTTTTGTTAGTATATCATTTTTTAAACTAAATTTTATATTTGTAGTGCACTACACATTTTTAAAATGTTTAAATTTAAAGATATTTAAAAAACATTTTATTTTGAATAAATATTTTAACTTGTAGTTGGTGTTGGATAATTTATTCATTTTTATTTTGTAATTTCCATTTACTTGACTTTTCCATTTTGAAAATGAGTTTGTACAATTTTATTTGACAAGAATAAAATGTAAATTTGTTATTATTTGCATAAAACTAGTCATTGTTGTTTAGTAAAGTTTAGTTTGCAATCAATAGTTAATTTTTGAATGAACATGCAGTTTGGTACTAAAAATCTAGTCTAATCTTTCTCATTTAAAGATTTATTTTATTAGCAATAAAAAATACAAGTTATTTAATCTAACTTGTTTTTAGAATCAAGTCAAACAATACATTTTCAATTATTTGTTTAACAATTTTTTTAACTGATTTGTTTTAATTAATCGCAGAATAGCGTATAATAAAAAATTTCTGATCATCTTTTTGTTTTATGATAATTTGTTTTGTGTGCAATCACGCTAAAGTTTTTTTGACATTAGCTAAATAGCTGGTTTTAATTCAACGGTACATTTTGCTACTGTTAATGACAAGTTTTTTTCAATTATGTTTTGCAAACCAAAAATGCTTTTAATTTAATAAGCAGTAATTTTATAATGCGCTTGCATTGTTTTGATAACATTTTTTTTATAAACAATTGTCAGCATTGTGTACCTGGGCAATTTAAAACTTAATTAATATGCGATGTTTTTCCAAAGTTGACCCAATTTTAATTTTGTATTTTTACCAGAATTGCATTTAGTACCTCAGGCAAAGCTTAAATATGATTGGTTGCTTTGTTTTTATAGTAAACCTGGCATGTTAAAACTTGTTTTTATTTGTTTTAATTTTAAAAACTTTAAGTCATGATTGAGTTTGTTAATATAAAAAACAATTTATTTCTTGTAAACGAAGTTAATATTCTGCAAGCATTAAACATTGATTGTCTTTTTGATAGGCTTTGTAAAGTTACTTCCGAGTTAGATGCGATTGCCAGATTGAGCATTCACTTTAATTGTGACTAGTTTTTCGGTAGTTCATTGCCATCTTTTGGTTCCGGAATTAGTGCTCTTACTGTTTCTTACAATGTTTAATGTTCCTACACATATTTACAAGGAAAATCTACAAATATTTTACTCAAATGAAACGTGATAGAATTGCAATCTTTCCACCTGCCTGCTGCGTACTTTGCTCAGGTCAGACGTGATAGCCGCCAAACAGTGCTTCTTTTGGCATGGCAGTCATCCTTGTGGTCGGTCCATTGGCCATTTGCTTCCTCCGAAGAAGTGCTGCTGTTCTCCTACTCCCGTGTTTCCTGTCGTTGTCAAGCGCACTGTATGTTCGGTAAATCAAGGATGTTTTTTAACCCCCCTCCTCATTGTACATCCACTGCACCCTCGACTGAGCGCTGTGTGCTAATTTATCAGTTTCTTGACGCCTCCCCGTATTCGCTTGCAGTCATTGTTTTATGTCTCACGCTGCCAAATGCCCCTTTTTCCTCTGAATTGCTCTTGTTTCAGTTGTTGCGTGCTTCAAAACTTCACTAGCTTCAAGTCTCTGGGAAGCGCCAAGCCAGGCAAATTGCCATCCACAGTGCACTAGTCCACTTCGTTCCTGGCACTCGTTTGCAGGCTCATTCTAGTTTCGCTTCATTTAGATACTAAACTGACAAGGGTCTGCGAAGCAGGCAAATCGCACGCATCTCATCTGGGCATTTGCACTGCTCAATGAGCAGGCCACATGCAAGGCTAATGAACGAGTGCGCTGCGCGCTCTTTTTTCTTGGAATCATCGCCCACCAGCACTGCTGGGGAGCAGGACGGCCTCAAAGGCTTTTGCCTGAGATCGGCAGAGCCCAGGCTGGCCGACCACGCGCTCCATCAGCGATCATCTGCCAGTGAGCGACCTACTTGCCAAAACTATGATGTGCCTAGCTTTTCAACTACTGAAATTACTATTACTACCACTTTTTATTTATCAGCCTTCACCCCCGCTGCCACTGGTACTAAAAGGTATTGGCAAGTCTGTGCATTCTTAGGTTTGTAATTTAATTGTATTGAATGCTCAATTTGCAAGCATCGCTGATGGCAATTCAATGGTGCATTTGAAAGCATTCGAATTCTCAGCGGACATGTCGCCTGCGTTCCAGGGTTCGTTAGGAGTTTGGCGTTGATCATCAAATCTGCAACGCATCAAATCGGTCCGCTCTCTCTCATCACTGCGGAGAATCTGTCGCTGGGCAAATCTGTGTCTGTGGCGGGCTACAAATTTTGGGTTTCCCGTTTGCCTTGGTCTTGTCAGACTGAGAGAGAAAGAAAGAGCGTCCGCAGTGTTCCTATGCACCTCGTTCTTGGTTCCCTCGTGCGCGCAATGAAGGGAACGGCGCATCAGCACTGTGCGGACAGTGTGCAGCCACGGACAGCTTGCACATTGTCGCGCCCCACGTGACGCCTTCGCTCTCTGTCGCTTTTGTTGTTGCTGCTTGGCCTCTCCGTGGCACTCTTCTTTTTGCTGCTCGCAACCACCATTCTGCAGTCTGGCTTGCCCTCTCCTTCTCTCTTCTTCTCTCTCCCACTCTTCCTCTCTCTCTCTCTCTCTCTCTCTCTCTCTCTCTCTCTCTCTCTCTCTC
>JAALOO010000467.1_pt1 | contig 36315 bp, 23 predicted proteins | sample 7257641 | NCBI WGS metagenome assembly JAALOO01 (sample SAMN14085613, study PRJNA598686) | mite metagenome | biome: ENVO:01001000; feature: ENVO:01001002; material: ENVO:01001226; isolation source: single female mite from University of Michigan culture on fish food culture... ...
GCCGCCGGCAGTCTTGTGGCGCAGGCCGTCGTCAGCGTGGCCGCCGAAACTGCCGCTGCCGCCGCCGCCGCCGCGGCCTCCACGAAAGTTGCCTCCAGGGCCGCCTGAAGAGCCGCCGCCACGGCCTCCTCGATCACCGCTGAAGTTGCCTCGGCCGCCGCCACCACCACCTCGGCCTCCGCGGTCGCCACCGCTGCCGAAGTTGCCGCGGCCTCGTCCGCCTCTAAAGTCGCCGTCCTCGCCTCGTGGTCGCTTGTTTCCATAGTCTCCCATGGCTAGGGGCGAATGAAAAATGGTAAAGAATTGAAATTAGAAATAGAAGAAACAAACAGGCAAAAAGACTTACCAATGGTGCTGGAGAGAGTTGGGCTGAGAGTAAAAGCGGGGGGAGGGAGGGAGGGATAAGAGCGAGCGTTGATGAGCTGGGGGAATGGGGTGAGCTTGCTTGTTGAGGGGTGAGGGGGGAGAGATGTTCACTCGTCAAAGCCTGAAAGCGGTATGAGCTCTCGTCGTCGACTGGGCAGCCTTTTATACCGTTCAGGGGAGAGGCGTCAACCTCAAGTTCAACCAGTGATTTGACCCTGAGGTTTTCCGCTGCCCAGTATCGCCGCCTAGCGGCCAAAGCCGGCAAATGCACTTTGGAAATGCATGGGATCCTATGGGAACGACCTTTTCAGGCGGCTTTTTGGAACTTTTAAAAGCGGGAAAACATTCTGCAAGACTAGACGAGTAGTTTGGTACTACACTTGATGACTGAAAGCGCCTTTTTCCTACTGAAAACACCGTTTCAAGCTTTGCCGTGTTTACCTCTACTCTGGAATGTTCTATTTCTCTTTTCGGTGGATTCTTTGAGTGTGAGAGCTGAGTTGTTGTCACTGTGTCCATCATAACATTCTACAGCACTAGACGAGAAGTTTGGTGTCACACATGACTACTTTGTGGGACGGTTTCACACTGAAATTGATCCGTTCAGTTTTTTGCCTTGTTTTCTGCAACTTTTTCAACTGAGCATTTTCATAAACAATAACAGAATACTTTAAAAGTAGTTGTTTATTTATTGATCGTCATAAGGGGGTGTATTCATAAAAACAGAGTGAGAATGATAACAGATAAATAAGTTTTGTCTCAGGAACAAAAGTAAAGAGTGTAACAGTTAACAGAGTGTCCTGACTTGATCTCACTAGGCGGAAAAGTCCATCAGCAAGTTCTGCCGTTGGAGCAGCGCAATTTGGTCATCGTTGAGGTAGTCGCGCAGATCATTGATCGCAGCAGTGTTGGTCTCCGTCTTCAGGTCATTCATGGTGAGCTGGTCATTCACCTTTGTTTTGCTGAAAGCGCTTGGAGCGTGGTCGTCGTCATCAAAGTTGATCAAGAGGGCACTTTTGGAAGTGCTGTCAATGAGCGCCGGACTCGCCGTCGCCGGGGTCTCGGCTGTCAGGAAGAAGGGGTCATCGAGGTGGTACTGGTCGTCGTCGTCGTCGTCATCATCATCCCATTCCCGACCATCTTCAGCATCAAGTGAGGTGAAGCCACCACTGTACCTAGCACTCGTCCCCGGCAGCAGATGATCCTCCATCAGGTCGATCAGTCCAATCTGGCGGTCCACCTTGTCGTACTCCAGCAGCACCTCCAGCATGTTGAGGTGCTCCCCGGACTGCGTCTCCTGCCTCGCCCTCGCCTCCTCCTCCTCCTCTCTTCGCCGCCTCTCCTCCGCCCGTTCCTCCTCGTAGCTGACCCGGGCAAAATTCTTCATCATCGTCTGTTCATCCTGCCAGGCGGAGTAGTACTTTGGAAAGAGGCGACTGGCTTCGGTGTGCTGCGGACTGCGGCAGTGCGACTGAAGGTCGCTGCACTCCAGGGCGCAGAACATGCACAGCTTGCAGAGGTACCGATTGCTGGCCTCGTCCTTGCAGGCGCTGTTCAGGGAAAAAGTGTGTGGTTAGATTCTAAATTATCTCTCCTTTTCCCCAATCACACTTGCCTCCAATTACCCGCCTCCATATTGACCAAGTTCAACAGGACGGTATCCTCCCAGCTGGTGATGCTGGCGGCAGTAGCATTCAGCTCAACATTGAGAATCGGTATGTTGATGGGCTTCAGAACGGCCTTCTCCAGGTCGATACTGTCCAGCATTGCCTGGTGAAAGGGCCGAAAGTCAAAGGCACGGTACGGCGCCTTGCGTTGTTCGCCGCAGTTGAACATGTTCCAGCGGAAGGTCGGCCTGACTTCGGCTCCCGCCGGCCGGTTAGGCTCCCGCTGGAACCACCACCGCCGCCTGAATCGGCTTCGAGTGAGCAGCTGGAGGAGCGTCCGCCGACAGAGCTGCTGCCGCCGGCGGAGGCACTTCTCAATGCCGAGGCTCTCCGCCAGACGCACCCCGGCCGGCGTCTGCAGCGTAATGTGCTGCTGCTTGATGTAGAAGAACTGACTGACGTGGTAGCGGACCAGGTTCACCAGCTCCACGTCCTCCTCGGTGAGCGTCGAGTCGAAGAGCAGCTCAATGTCCGTGTCCGGGTCGAGGGAGGAAGCGGCGTCAGGAGTGCGGGAGTCGAAGCCGAGGCCGCAGAGGACGCCGCAAATCTCCTCCGGGAGGCCGCAGGACTTCTCCACCGAGAGGAGGCGATTGACGCGCAGCTCCACCCGAGGCGCCCAGAGCATACACATCAGCGCGGGAAAGTCAAGGCTGTTGGGCATCAGCGTGGTGTGGCTCAGCAGCAGCCGCTGCTGCTGCTGATGCCGTCGATGACCGCCGCCACCGCCTCCGCCGCTGAGGCTGATCTCGCCGGCGACCAGCAGGCGGGCGTGCCGTGCCGAGCTGCTGTTGACCTCCGTTTCCGGCTCCAGGGCGACGACGTTGACGCTGCTGGGCGCCAGGGCGCAGCTTCGGGCGCCATTCAGTCGAGGCAGCGGGCGGAAGGTGAGCTCCAGCGGAGAGGTGGGGCCGCGCAGGTGAAAGACGTCCGCCGAGAGCTCCTGCTGGCAGCCTTTCTCCTCGCCGAGGATCTTTATGCTGTCGAGCTGTTTTAGGGTGGAAAAGGGGGGTTAAAATGAAATAATGATAATAAAGTACTCTCGTTCTGCTTACGCTTAAAATGACCTCCCTAGGGCTGAGCAGCTGCTGCCCTCGGTCCTGACCCTGGTCAAACTGAAGCTCCACTTCAGTCTCTTCAGTAAAGTCGGCAACGCCCTCTGCGCTAAAGTTGGTCGTCAGCGAGTCGAGCCGGAACTCGGCCAGGCGCTCCGCCACCAGCAGCTCGCTCAGTGACCTGATACTGGCTCCTGCCTTCTTCTCCTTCTTGCTTCCTTCCTCCTCCTCTTGCGGATCGCCGCAGAGAAGGTCCAGCAGACTGGCCACCTCCAGCTCCTCCTCTGCCTGGTGCAGCGAGTACAGCTCCACCAGAAGCGGACGATCGCTCGGTCGCTCATTCAGCTCCTTCAGCTCCTGGCCTCCGTACAGCTTGGCCTTGAAGGCGTACCGGTTGCGGGTGCAGTACTCCTGTAGAAAGGTCCGCACCGGTGGCGTCCAGCAGCCGGCGGCAGAACTGCCTTCAGCAGCCACTCCATCGGCGCTCCTCGCCGGCCGGACACGCCCCAGCTGACACTGCACCGCCAGCGGGGCAATGCTAAACAGCAGATCATGTACTCGCTGGACGTCCTTTGACAGGCCAACAATGTCCGCCAGCTGCTGCTCGGTGAAGGCGGCACGCGTCTCCTCGCACACTACAAAGGGCGACCGGCACTTCAGCAGGTACAGGCAGCCGGCTGGAAGGTCGTCCGTCAGGCCAAAGTCAATGTAGAAGATGAATGCCTGAAAGGAGTGAAGTGGTGTTACCTGTGTAAAAGGTTGTTCTAAACATTAAAAAACCCTTTTCCAACTTACCGTCTTCTGGTTTCGCACAGTACGCAACCTCACCACCTCAGCCCGGGCCCAGATGCACTTGGCCTGCTGCTGCTGCTGCTGCCCTTGTTGGCCAGTGGCCAAAGAAGCGAAGCAGCTCAGCAGTGACTTGAATCGGTGCATGCTGAGCGGCGCCAGCACCAGATCGCCCACCTGGCAGTCTGCTCGAACGCTGCCGCCCGCTGGTCGCCGCTGCTGCCGCCTCTGGGCACGCCGAAGGGCACTGGCCGCCTCCCCCAAGGGCAACGCCCCCGCGAGCAGCTCAATATTGGCGAGCATCCGCTCCACGTAGGCGTGCTTGTAGAGGAGAAAGAAGAGCTGCGGAGAGAGGAAGTTGGTGAGGTGGACGGCAATGATCGCTGAACACCTGCCGCCGCTCGGAACGGGCGTCCTGGGCAGCCGGTACTTGGGGGCAGTCTGGACCACTTTCACTGTGAAGTTAGTGGGGATCTTTTGGCTAGTCTGGAGATTATTATCATTGTCCTCTACAGAGCCAAAAAGGCTTTCTTGAACTTTGCTAGCAAGCAAATAAACAGCTATGAATTGATGGCTAAAGCGTTAACAGCGCAAACTTACAGTAAAACTTGCTTCTGGTGGGCGGTCTCAATCTGCGGTGGGAGCCGGCGTAGCAACATGGGCGTCTTCAGCTTCTTCACCGCCAGGGCGTGGTAGACTGAAGCGTGGACACTCGTTTCACTGCCACTGCATGACGACCAAAAGTGTGAGGCGGTCTGAGGCAGGTGCTGGTCATCATCATCATCACCGCCACCGCCATCATTATCATCCTCAAATCCATCAATGTCGACTGCAGCCACAATGGCCGGACTCTGCACGTCCATCCGCATGTACACCGTGCCGCCGTCCACCCGGTACTCAATGTTCGGCGAGCAGCCCCTGAAGAGGCGGTGCAGCAGCGGCACGTAAAGGGTCGAGGTGGCCGTGTCCCGGGAGAGGCCGCTCACAATGACTGTGTCGTGGAAGTTGACACCGCCTGAAGACTGCCGGTACTTCCTGCCCAGCTGATCACTGTTCTGAGAGTGCTGCCGGAGAAAGTAGTTTGGGTAGAAGGCGCCGGCGATGATCGCCTTCAGCATTAGCTCCTGTTCGGGGGGCGGGTAGCCGGCCAGGTGGACCACCCGATCACCACCACCACTCCCACCACCAAACGAGCTCCTCCTGCTGTTGATCTTGATGTTCATCTCCAGGCGGTTGATCACCTCGTGCACCAGCGTCTCCATCTCCAGCAGTCGGTGGTAGTCCAGTTCGTGGCGGGCACACCAGCGCTGCGCTCGCGAGGCCACCCCACCGAAGGTCTCCTCCACCGTCTTGTACATGCGATAGGCGCGCAGGTAGGCCAGCGAGTCGGAGAGCGACCGGTCGGCCCACTCAAAGTGGGCGCGGTAGCTGCGCAGCGGATCGAGGCTGCTCAGCGTGAAGAAGCCCGCGGTGCAGTGGGCGGCGGCGATGACCACCGCCTCGTCGGTGCAGTCAAAGACGACGCCCAGGGCGACCAGCTTGCTCAGGCGGATGTCCATCGGCAGCAGCGCCATGATGTAGCCGAGCGTGGTGAGGTTGCCGTTGTCCGGCTGGTAGTGGCTCTCTTCCGCCTGGCAGCCGTCCTCCTCATCGTTTTCGCCATTACCATCATCAACCACCACCGCCAGCTCTTGAAGGGACGCAACAGGGGCGGCGGCGGCGGCGGCCTCGGCGGCGGTGGTGTTCACCGTCAGGGCGTTCATCCGCTTCAGCGTCAGCAGCGCCCACTGAATGTCCTCGAGGGCGGGCGGGCTGAGCGCATAGGCGAGCACCGCCTTCGGCGGCAGACGGTCCTCAATCAGCTTCGCCTTTAGTACGTAGTTTTCGAGCGGCGTCCGCTCAAACTCGGGCACCTCAAACGGCTCCAGACGGCTCTCGTAGAAGCGGCGCGGAACGAGGCGGAAGACCACGCCGTGGTTGGTGCGACCGGTGCGGCCGGCGCGCTGCTCAGCGGAGGACTGCGAGCTCCACTGCAGTGCGAGGTAGGTCATGCTGCAGCCCTGCTGCCGACTGGCCATCAGCACCTTGCACAGGCAGAAGTCAAGCACAAACTCGACGTTGGGCACCGTCAGCGAGGACTCGGCGATGTTCGTCGCGAGGATAATGTGCCGCCCCCCGCCAGTGGCGGCGGTCGCCACCTTGAGCACGTCCGTCTGCTCCTGCAGTGACACCGTCGAGTGGAGGATGGAGAACTGCCACCTGAAGCGGGCCGAAAGGGGCGACTCGCTCAGCGCCTGCATCACCTCGAGAATCTCCGCCAGGCCGGGCAGGAAGATGAGCACTGTTCCGCGGGCTTGATTATCTAACAAAAAGCGGACAAAAATAAAAAATGATGTAAAGCCGGTGTAATGGTTCTTTGCATCAGTATACAATACCAACCCAATTGGTGAGCTTCGATTTGATGAAAGAGGATGGCCAGTACTGCGTCGTGGAGAGCCTGGTGCACTGTTGGGTAGTTCTTATTGAAGATGATCTGACTGCTACTTTGCCGCAAAAATTCTTTGTAAGAAGAATATCTCTTGTTGTTTTCGATGTACTTCAAAGTACTCTGCAAATCTTCAATTTTGCCGACAATGTCGTCAAGGTAGAAGATCTCCTGTTTGAACCGCTTAATGGTACTGCCTATGGAGGAGTCTCGTATCTCCAAAACAGCAGGACTGCAGTCAATACAGGCGGTGTCGGAGATGTACTTAGGCAGAGTGAAGTACTCCTGGAAGAGGTCCACATTGCAGGTGGCTGACATGAGAATGATCTTCACGGGTAGGTCGCACTCAAAGATCTTCCTCTTGAGCGCCAGAAAGAGCATGTCCATGTCTGCCGAGCGCTCGTGAACTTCATCGAGAATGATGTGTGTGACGTGCCGCAGGCACCCGGATGTCATGATCAGTCGCTGCAGGAGGACTCCAGTGGTCACGTAGAGGATTCTTGTCTTTTGGTTGCTTTTTGCTTGGTCAAGACCTGGTCAAGAGAAATAGAGATAGAAATTGGTTAGAAAAAATAGAAATATAAATACTTTGCAAAATAGAAATCAGAGAAACAGAAACAGAGGACTTACCAATTTGGTAGCCGACCAAACTGCCGAGTGGACAGTCAAGTTCTGCGGCAACTCGAGTGGCCAACATCTTGGCGGCCACTCTTCGCGGCTGGGTGACGACTATGCTGTACGGCTGACCTTGCTTCTGACAGTCCATCGCGAGGTACTGCGGAATTTGCGTCGACTTGCCGCAGCCAGTGAAACCTTTGATGATGACGATTCGATTTTTGTGAATAGTCTTGAGAATCTGCTCCTTGTAGTCGAGAATGCAAAGCCTTTCCCAGGGGCTTTTCTTATCGAAAGTACCGTTTTGGCCTAATATTTGCTGAGATGTGTTCGAATTTAGATAGTAATTGTCGCAAAACACTTTGTTCCGGTGTTCTTTGAGTAGTTTCTGAAAAAAAATTAAGAGAAAACCCAATATTCAGAAATACTGAACACTTCCTGCTGGCAGTATGCTTACCTTGTACTTTTGAAGCTCTTCTTCCATGAATCTGGCGTAGAAGTCTCGACTACTAAAAAGTTAAAAAAAAGTTGAAACAAAGTTTAAAATTGAAACAAACGAGTACTTACTTCTTGTCATTCTGCGGTTCTCTTGGCGGCTCTGGAATGCATTCCTCAAAGCTGACCACCGCAGTGTGCATGTTTCTGAGCGCCAGCGCATTGTCAGCGGTACGGGCGAAGAATTCGCGAATCTGCTGATCATTCTCCCCATCAGGAGGGTCGTCGAAGTAGAGGTCGATCAGCGAGCTCACCGTCGATGTATCCATGGTATCTGCGCTGTGCGAAAAACTTGGGATGAAAAGGAGAAAAAGAGAGAGAGAGAGAGAGAGAGAGAATACCAGGGGAAGAAGAAAGAACAAGGAAGAGCACAAATTAGGAGCGAAAATCAGCAAAACAACAATAAAGTGTCGGCCTGCCGGCGTCTCACTCAGGTCAACACCGGTGATTCATGACCAAAATGTGATAACTTATCAGAGCACGAGCGTTCCCGTTATCAGCGGCACTCAAGTTCACAAAACTGCACTTCACCAGCAGAAGCAGCAGTTTGCTTTTGGTAAACAACAAAGCTGTTTAATTGTTGCAACAGTGGTGTGTGGTGTGGGTAACCCGGTGAACACCAATCTGGGCAAGTGTGGACGGGTGAGCTACCTCCCACCACCTGACACACCTCTTCTTCACCCCTCTACACCGAGTAGCCATTCTGGGTGATGGCCCTCTTCACCTGGGCGTTGTTCGCCTCGAGGAGCTGCAGGTAGGCGCGCATCCGCTCAAAGACCTCCGCCTCGGTCAGCTTGTTCTTCGGGCCGCTGCCCATGGCCACCGTGAGAAACTGCGTCCGGCTGGGCGTGCCTTTGAGAATTATTTCGAAGAGGCTGTTCATGAGCCAGGTGGAGTGCGGCGCCAGCGTCTGCTCGTAGGCGCGCCGGAAGAAGACTACCAGGTCCTCGGTGGGCGGCTTGCCACGACGAGCATTGTTGCCGCCGCCGCCGCCGCCGCTTTTATCATCGGCAGCGGCGGCTTTCGTGCTGGCGTCATACTCGGCCAGCAGGTCGTGGAGAATGTAGCCGAAGAAGGTCATGGAGAGGTGGACCCAGATGAGGGCCTCCAGGGTGGTGGACACCGGCGGCGGGACCGGCTTGCCCTTGCTGTCCACCGAGGCAGTCCACTGCCTCTTCTTCACCGTCTCCGCCTTGTTGTTGGCAATCAGCTGCTCAATGTACTGTAAACAAAAGAAAAATTAGGGAAACTGTAATGTTAGTTTGAGGGTTTTGGTGGCAAACAGCGAACCTTGTTGCCCTCCTTGTTCTTCACGTAGTAGTGGCGCACGATGGAGCAGTTGTTGGTGATGTCGGAGCGAACCGACCAGAAGACCAGACCTAGCTTGCTGATGTACTCCGCCAGGCTGTTCACCGCCTCGATGTACTGCTCGGTGGGCACCTGGTCACCGCCACTGCCGCTCAGGCTGGGAAAAGACTTGCACAGCTGAAAGAAGTTCAGACCGCGTGATGATGCATTCGAAGATGCAGTTTCGACTGAGCCATCGCTAGGCGGAGAGAACTCTGCCTTGCCTCCCCCTTGCTGTGGCGAGCCGACTGACTTCTCTCCCTCAACTTTCTCCACTGGCGAGGTCATCTTCTTGCAGGATGCAACAACAGCCAAAAAAGATTATAACAAAATATTAAAAAAATCTTCTCAATCAACATCAATGACTGAAAAGGGGGCAGGTGAAGTACTTTATATTTGCCAGCGGTTGCCAGCGTCGAACTCCTGTGTTGTCCATTGTTGTACCAGTATTGTGTTGAGAACCATACAGCTTAATCTTTCCCATTCGAAATTAATTAGCCACACCAACAGGAAGGAAAAAGTTAAATTGAAATGCAGTTTATGAACAAAAAAAAGTGCAAAAAGCTTACGGCACCGAGTGTTCCCAGGTGGTCACCCTCCCAAGTACTGACTCGGCTCGATGTTGCTTAACTTCGGTGATCGGACGAGAACCGGTGTGCTCAACATGATATGGCCGTAAGCTGAAGCAGACTGACGTGAGGATGTCCTTAAGAGTACTCGTCTCGCACTCGTAAGCATCATCATCGTCATTTTTCATCACCTGTAACCTCAAAACGTAATTGACACTTTACTTTTCCTCATCATCTCATCAACGCTCCCTCTAAATCATCATCATCAGCTATTTTAGGCGAATCTAATTTAAAGGTGGTAGCACCATCTAGGTGCACCGATTGGCTGTAGCAGCCGCACAGCCAGTCTCGTCTTTGATCCTGGCTCGAAATAGTTGCACGGCGAGATCATCAACAACAAAGCACGCACACACATTTTCTCTGGAAAAAAAAGATTTCCGAACTCCTTGCTGCCGCATCAACTTGACATCTTTCTTCATCCGCCAAAAGATGAAGAACCGGGACTACGTCAACTACCGCATGAACCTCCCCAATCCTGATCCGAGCAAGCGGAGGCTTCTGGGGCCGGCGATTCAACGTGAGCCCTGGTACTCGATGCACCGGCCGCGAAACATCATCATCCTCTCGGCACTTCTAAGTTCGCTGCTCTTTCTGAAGCCCATCAGCGATGTTTTCTACTCCCTCAAGAACGGCATCCGCCTCTACAGAGCACAGGAGCAGTTCAAGAGGGAACTCGACGAGGAAGAGAAGCTTGAGATCAATAAGAAAGGATGATTTTTGTGAAAAATTAGATAGCTTTTGTAAATAGAAAAGTGTAACACGTTTTAATTTGTTGATAAATTGAATGTAAAAGGATATAAAGAATCGAATGTGGTCACAGAAAATGATGGCGCAAGTTGGCAAGTTATTTTCTAGAGTTGCGAAAGTGTTTTGAAGGAAGTGGTGATCAAGAGGTCGCAAAGTCGACTACCATTTAGGATATTATGCACTTTTTGTTGTTTTCCTGCGAAGAGGGAGCTGTCTCGGGAGCGTCTTGCTTGTCAATGTTAAACAGAAGAGTTTGAAATAAGTTATTTACAGCGGAGTTCTCTTTGGCACTGAAACGAATGAATGAATTTTAGAAATGGGTTAAAGAATAAACAACTAACAGCACGATACCTAAGTTCGATGTATTGAGCTTTCATGTACTTGGCCAGCTCCAAGCCCATCTCTGTGGAGATGCATCGCTCCAAATGCAGATCAGCCTTGTTGGCTACCAGGATGATTGGGACTCTAGAGAATAAATGTTTAAAGAAGCCCAATCACACCGTCCACGCAGCTTACTGAATGTTTCCAGTCATATCCAAGAGTTTGTCGTAGATGATTCGCGCCACTTCGAAAGACTTGGCGTTGTTGATACTGATTGAGTTTCAAAAGAAAAACTCGTTTGAAAATGTGGATAATAGAAACATCAGAGCATACCTGTAGACGAGGCAGTAACCGTGAATGTCCATTGCGTAGGCATGTGGGAAAATGGAGTACTCATCTTGGCCAGCAGTGTCGACAATCTTGAGATTGTACTGAGTGCCTTTCAGCTTGATATTTTTGTAGAAAACTGAAAGTAAAGATACATGCTTAGTATATGCTACAACACAAGCAATCCAACTATTACCATCACCATCACTTACCATTCTCAATCGTAGGGTCGTAGGAGTCGATGAACATTCCTTCGACATAGCACACGCAGAGGCTCGATTTACCTGTGAAAAAGTAAGAGGATGTGTTGTGTAATGAAATGACCCCCGCGCTAACCACCACTGTCATGAGCACTCACCCACGCCTCGGTACCCCAGAAGACATAAGGAACGATTCTTCGCAATGGGATTCATGTTTTCGTGATGAAAACAGGTTGGATGAGAGGAGGTTGCGCTGACCAGATTGTTTTGTTTTGCTTGTGGCGATGAGCAAACAAAATCCTCCGAAACGCACATTTGCTGCACAACAAGTGCCCCTGAGTGTGGAAATAGGTGGAAAAAGAAGTGCGGCGGGAATTTCGCAAATATCCTTTTTTTCCTTTTTCGACTGGACATCTCTCCATTTCTTGGAAGGCCTACGGGTTGGTTTTGTTGTTGTTGTTGTTGCAGCTGCTGTTACCACCTATTTATTACCACTTTGATCTGAACTGTATTTGGGGCAATAATAATAATATTTAGCGCATTTTAATAAGTCGGTCTTTTCTGCAGTAGCAGTGACTACCACGAGCACCATTTCAGTTCAGAGCCGACACTCGGCGGACGCTCCCCCTCACTACCAATGTGAATTGGAAATGACCAATTACCCGGACAGCGGAGACTACCGATTACCAATTAGACTGGCTATTTTAGTGGCTTCATTCAGGGGACTTTTTTGGTTTACTTTTTCGGTTGTATATCTGCAGCCACTTTAGAAGAAGAAGATTTAAGACTACCGACGGGTGCACCGCTCAACTCGAATATCCACAAATGATGGGTGACAACATTGTGTGCGTTTAGATGGGGCGCTCGGCTTTTGAAGGGAAAGGAAAGGCTCGGCATCAAATGGTGGTAGTGATAGTGATGGCGGTGGAATCACCGAGCCTCAGTCTGCGATGCAACATGCATGTAAAATGGGTCGGTAGTGATGGTGGTGGCAGTGGTATAATTGCCGCTGGGGGCCATTCTCCTCGGCATTAGCATCTAGCTACCATTGAGAGGAGAAGCTTCACCGACTATTACAGAAACATCAGCAGCTTCCTTTCAGCTGCTCGGCTTTCGATTTCTTCTGTTTGGCTGCTCGGTCAGAACTGTCCGTCGACAGCATCGTAGGCCTTCTTTTCGACGTCAGCTGTCACTGATGCACTCACAGTGAACTGCGCACTGAATCGATCATCATCGAAGCACTGTAAGCTCGTCAGTGAGTGAGTGAATGAGTAAGCAAGAGGCAACAGTCTTCAGCCTTCATCGAGTGCAGAAAGATGTAAATCAATTTAGCGTGGGGCACTTAGCAAGTCGACACTTGAACGGTGGTCGGTCAGTCAGTCAGTCTCAACGGTGCTCAGGCTGACTGGCGAGCAGCAGTGCCACCGGATTAGACCACCACCACCACCACAAAAATCAGTGCCCCCTGGTCACAAAGTAGTCCGAGTAGTGTGCCCAGTGAACAGAATTAATTAGGTCTGCAGACAGCATCTGCAACGGGAGCATATTAGCTGCTCATCTGCTGCGTCCAATGCAGTTCTCTTTTGCTTTCTGTTTGTCAGTCAGTCAGTCTGCTGCTGCTGTCTTTCACCATTTGCTTTCTCCACATGTCTTCTTCTTCTCTCCTCTTCCTTCTCTTACCTGTTTATTTTTAAACACACAGTACGATCGAAAGCGACTGATTAATCTTGAGTTAATTAATAAACTAACAGACTAACCGACCGACCGACCGACCGACCGACTGGCTGACTGACTGCCACACTGTATAAAGTCGCGAGTGCATGTACCTTCGGTTGGTGCTGCTGCTGTGGTTGCTGTGGTTGCGGAGGATGTCGCGCCTAAGTTATGCAGCAGACAAAAAGCAGCCGCAGTCGGGGAAAGAACAACAACCACCGCAGGAGCAGCAGCAGCAGTACTGTGCCCTGGCATTGCCGCCATAACCCAATTAGTGGTCACTTCAATCAAGCGAGCGAGCATCCCCTGCGTCTTCAGATGATGCGGCCATTGCTGCTGCTGTGGCTGCTGCTGCTGCTGCTTGTCAGTCTGATCAGCTGCAGAAGTCATTGGACCGTTCGACGACACAGTCATTGGGGTGACCACCGAGATGACTCGGTGACAGCAGCGGCAGCAGCAGCAGCATCAGCAACAGCAGCAGAGTTGCACTCACTGAGTCACGCACTCAATCAGCGACGACGCACCAGTCAATGACTTCGAAACTGAAACTGAAAAAACAACAGGTAGTGAAATTGTCACACGAGCATTATCGAAGTCAGTTAGTCAGTCCCAGTAGTAGTAGTAGTCACAGTAGACTTTGATCTGCTCACCAGCTCCTTTCCTATCCTTCATCAAAGTAATGATAATCTCTTTCTCTCACTTCAATGATTTACCCGCTGCCTAATGCTCATTCAATCTGCATGCAGTGTACATAAAGCGAGCGTGTGTGTGTGTGTGCAGTTTACAGGTCAAGTGTGGACAGCAGGTTATTCAACGGTGAGCTCACTCTCAATGTGAGACTCTGTCTGTGAAGGAAAGAACGAAAGAAAGAAAGGGGAGAAAGCGGTTGATGATGGTCTCGGTAATGTGCGCGCACTTGAGCGCTTTCTTCAGCGCGCGGCACTCTCTGGTGGCACACCGTCGCCGCACCGACTTACCGTTGAGCACTTCGTCTTTCTTTGCCTTTCCCCCTCCCCAGTCCTCAGCACCGGCGTCACATTAACACACAGGCAAACACTGGCAAACACAAACACACCGACACTCACACTCACACTCACACTCACTCATACAGTGCTCCAAGACAATCCTCGAGCATCTGCGAATTAATGATCTAAGCCATCGACCGAGTTTGTCATTCACAGGCGCACTCTAATTGGCGCTCAACGGAGCTGCCTGAGCCGCTGAGAAGAGGTGCTGCGCATCAGGCCGACCATCCGACCATCCATCCATCCATTCAGTCATCTGACTCGCCATCGACTGTGTCGAAGAGTTGTGTCGAAGAGCTGCGCTGCTAAACCTGTCCGCATTTCTAATTGGTCCCTTTGCACATACTACTACTGCAAACACTGCCATTGCCGCTGCTGCTTTTGGTGCTCTATTTGCCCATCTCCATTTACCATTTTTACCTTTCTCCCTTTCCCCCTCTCTTTCCCTCTCTCCTTCCGACACGACCGTCATCGATAGAAGATAGAAGAGCAGTGGGCCAGAGAGCAGTGGTCAATATCTGCAGCAGCAGCACACCGCTTGCTTGTTTGCTTTATCGATTTGCACACAGTCACCCGCAGTGACCGGTAAAAGGGCACACGGTATATATATTTGTGACTGTGAGCGGCACCGGTGTGTACATTCTTCTGGAGCCATTTGTCATGTCAGTTCAAAAAAAGGACTGTGCCGAGTGAACAACAATCAATCGATAGCATTCTCATAGCCGACTGCTTTGTGGAGGTACAGTGGAGGCGCCGGCGTCGCCGTCGGCAACGATATATAAAAATAGACAAATAGGCAAACAAATCGTACAGCACCATTCTCTTTCTCTCTCTCCCTCATCCCTTTTCCACTTTCCTCAACTCTGAACGCGATTCTCAGTGAGGTGCTGGAGGTGTCACTTGCAAATGAGTTCCCTTCTGTGTGTTCTCTATTGCCCCCTCTCTGCCCTGGTGGCCCAACTACTCTAAATTGGCGATGAACGGGCGCCAATTGACTGCAACTGGTGAGGTAGCTGGCCAGCCAGCCATTCAGCCAGCCATTCAGCCATTCAGCCACCAGCCAGACGGTGGTCAATCATTGAACACAATGAAGCGAACGATCCGCCGCGGCCTCGGTCAGAGCGGTCTTCTTTTAGTGGCAGGTCGGCGCATCATTGAGACGGAGAGCGAGCGAGAGAGCGAGGAGGGAGCATCATCATCATCGGTGAACTCTCTCAGGTCTACTCACTGCCAAGTGGTGGTGATATGTTGAATGCGTAATGTGTTAAACTAATCTAATGAGTTATTTTGGTGAGTGGAGAGCCCGGTCCACCACCACCACCACGACGACGACGTCGTGGCCTCAGTGAATCTAAGTGTCTGTGCTCTTGCTGAGATGTCTGATGCCTGGGCACTGGGCACTACCATCACCATCATCATCATTACCAGCAACACGGCGGCGGCATCAGAAGCACCGGAGTAATAATCTGCACACACACACTGCACAGTGGCAACATTGACACGCACTGTCATTTAACCGAGTAGCTTTAACCAACTTAAGCTAACCTGAAGACAGCAGCAGCGGTGGCAGCTTAATTGATAATGACAATGGTCGTGGCAAATGGCTCTGGCGACTGCTAAAGATGAAAAATTGTTATAAATTGATTTGTCCTGTTACTTTAAATAGACTTTCTCTCTTTCTCTCTTTTTCCCGCTCACCTCCTGCATCGTCGTCGCCATCGCAGCCACCGCAAACTTTCGAAGAAGATTTCCCCATCTCCTCCGTTGTCGTCGACGTCGCTTTCGTCGCCGTCTTTGCCAAGACCGTTAAGTTCGGCGCTGGGCGCGATGCCGCTGCCATCTTCTCCGTCGCTGCATCATCTACATCAAGTTAATGTAAAATAGGTTGATTGTGTGCTGCGTGAATGTGTCCTTGTACTACTACTACCACCACCACCACCACGACCAGCAGGACTACCACCATGCCCCGCTACTGCCACCACAGCTACCACCACCACCATCATCCGAAGCATCAGCATCATCATCAGCGGTAGCAGCATCAGCAGTGGCCTTCTCCGAGACTGGGCTCGCCGTCGCGGGCTTTCTCTCTCTCCTTGGCATTTCTATTTTGGCTCGACCGGCACCTGTATGTGCACTTGGCTCTCTCATCAGAAGAGCCAGTGACGATCTGTACTCTCTCTCTCCCCACTCCTCGTTCTGTCGTCTAATTGCCGACCAGGTAAGCAGAGAGCAATGTCTTCTCACTGGCAAGCGCCCCACTAACGTTAGTGACCACCACCAAGAAGAAGCACTTTCAAGCCAGCGGTGCTTTCTCTCTCTCTCATCTTTCATGCATTTTGTCTTTCTCTCTCTCTTCTTCAAACAAGAGTGAGAGAGAAAGATAGATAGAGAGGACTCTCTACCAAGAAAGCGCGAGAGCGAGAGAGCCATCCCCGTCCGACTGGATCTGTTTGGTTCGAGAGTATAAATTCATATTAGCACAAATCTAGGTCTTAGACATGAGAATGTAGTTCAATGAAAATATTCAAGCTAGCGGAGTCTTCAGCCAGCCTTCAACCAGCACGGAGCGTTTTCTCCGTTTTCTCTCTGTGTGTTTTGTATCAGTGTTCGCATGTGAGTGTGTGTGTGCATGTGTGCCTCGTGTATGTCTTCTCCAGTGACTTGACTTGACTTGACTGATAACTTCCACTTGCAGCAGCATGGTGGTGGTAGTCGAAGCGACTACTTTCCACTGCTCGATCGCCTAAAACACTCTTGTGCGCGCTCTATCGCTCAAACGTTCATTCAGTTTCGAAGATTTAAAGTCGTCGCGGCGGTGGTATTGTGCTGCTGCTGCTGCTGCTAACTTCGTTTTTGTTTCCATCCTCATCCTCATCTAGCACGTTGCACTGAATGGTTCGTACACCAACTGCTTCCAGTGCCTCCTGCACATCCTCCCATCCCTCAGTCAGCAAACTACTGTTCTACTACTAAGTGCCACATCCCCATTATCAACCCAATCTGCCAAAATGTCTCCCCACCCACCACCGCCGGTGCACCCACCGGCTGATGTGACTGGTGCCAGTGAAATGCCGGTGATGGTCAGCGTTCTCAATCAGTCAGAAGGAGTTGAAGAGGGCGAGGTGGTCGTCGTGGCTGCCACCACCGGAACCACCGCTCTGCCGCCCATGACTGCCATCATCCCCTCATCTCGACCTCGGTCATCTTCATCTTCCACCACCTCTTCCTCCTCCTCCTCGGCCAAATCGACCAAATCAGGCGAAGGAGGTGAAAAGGAGTGGGCCAACAAACGGTTGCTCGTCTCCCTGGGCATGCTTCTGCCAGCTCTAGCCGCCATCATCGGTAAGTGGGGGGGGGGGGGGGTTTCTATGGGGATCATTTGAGACATGGTTTAGTTTGAGACACCTGTTGAATCATTGTGCACTTATTTTACCATCCGAACTTGCAAGACTGGCACCAAAGAGTACACGCACACTTTATCACATCTGAGAGTGTTTAAGAGTTGCTTGTTGTCTTGCTGATGGTGCCTTTCTTCACCATTACCAGCTATTGCTACTGTCTGTCTTCAGCTCGCGTGCGCCACTCAATCGATCGAACTAACAAGAAGAGGACGACGAATGAGCAAGAGAGCACGCTTGAACAGGTATCGAGAGCAGAAAGAGCAGCAACAAGAGCAGCAGCACCGTTAAATAGGCACCTCCGAGCGCTTTCACCACCACCACCACCACCGTCGCACTGTGGCACTTTCGCTAGCTCTAAATTTAATAATAATAAAATTCAAAAAGCAACACCAGCAGCAGCAGTAATTGCCCATCGCCTGGTATTAGTCCTGCTGCTGCTGCTAGTGGTCTTAGAGGCTGTGGTAGTGGTGGTGGTAGTGATTGCCGAAGTATCGGTCTTCGGTTTGCCTCTAAACCCCTAAGCTCCCCATCTATCATGTGCCACTTAATCGCTAGGTAGAGCACTACCAGCTGAAAATGCTTCATCTGGCTGCCAATTGCAACCTAGTGCAGTAGCTCGTAGAACAATAGCAGGTTGTCAATGAAGGGTGAAGGTGGTGCGCCTTTCACTACTCACTGAGGTGCCTAACCTTTTGCTTCTGTTGCTAAACGAGCAGTCAACAACGACTGAGCAAATGACTGAATGAATGAATGTGTGTGTGACTGACTGACTAACTGAATGAGTGAATGAATGAGGAGCACCTACGTCTGAAGAGAAGTGACAGTATTTCGTTTGCATAGTTTTGAAGAACGGTTTTTGTCTTTTCCCCTTTCCCTCCTTTGGCGCCGTTCACACGATCGCCAACCGTGCAATGGGTCGTTTTCCGTTCGGAAAGCGAGCGGTCTGCAATTGACACGCTCAGTGTCTATTGCCCAAGCAAGAGATGACCAACTGACTGACTGAAAAAAACTGTTGAAGAGCTGTTGCTGTTGTGCCTTCAACAGGTGTGTGTATGTGTGTTTTTCTGTCTGTCTGGCCTCTCTGCTGCTGTTGCTGCTGTTAGCCTCTATACGATTTCAGGTGGTGGCTATAAATAGGTAACAGTAGTGTTGCTGCAGCAACTTTGCTGCTGCTGCTGTCAGCTTGAGCGTAATCAATCGAGCAGCCTTTTTTTCTGCTCCTCGGTGCCACTCATCATCATCAGCAGCAGCAACGGCGGCAAACGCATTAGCAGGGCACATTTGTCTCACACTAATCTGATGTTTGATTTTCTTCTTTCCTTTTCCTGTTTCCTCCTATTTTTCGAATATTTTTCTCAATGCTTTTTCTCTCTCTTTGTAGGAGTTGTCGCCTGGGCCATCAGCGCCGAGGTGGTGATGGGTGCCAAGCGAGAGGCAGCCCGCCGTCATTCGGATTCCTCCTCGCTGAGACTGTCCAACAGTGTAAGTAGCAGAAGTAACAGTAGTTTCCCTCCTCCTCATCTTTTGCCTCATCTCTGCCTCAATTGTGGCCAATTTGTCATCTGGCTACTGCTGTTGCTTGTCACATTACTTGAACCACCTTTTCCTCTTCTTCTTTTATTTATAGAAATTTGACTACTCTAAGTATCACCACGTTCCCGTGAACTCGTTGCCGTCCAAGGAGATGCTCGTCGACCCTAAGCATCCTGCGACAACCATCACTACCACCGGCGACCACAACACTGCCAACAACCATAATTCCGCCGGGTTGGACTTTTTCAACCAGAAAATGGAGGAAATGGGCCACGATCTAATGATGCGTAAAATGGGTACTGTTGCTAGCTAGCTAGCTACTCTCAACTACTTTCTCCTCAAAGGAGTCATCATCAGTGAACTAATTACATGCTACTCTTTCTTTCTTTTTTTCCATCTTGTTTTGCTTTCTGCTTTCTGCTTTCTGCTTTCTGCTTTCTCCAGACGAAGATCCGGCTACCGAGACGGCCGCAGCAGCAGCAGCAACAGCAGTCGGCAAAAGTGGCAGCAAATCGAGACAGGCGAGCAGCGTAAGCGCAGGAGTGAGCGCCGAAAAGCTGAAAGAGAAACTGACGCAGGAGAATATAGCGCAGCTAATTGAAAAGCTCCTCAGCGCGCACAAGGGGCTCGGCGGTGCTGGGGCGAAGGCGCCGCAGATTGTCGTCCTGGCGCCGGGCGCCAGTAGTCAGCAGTCAGCAAAGAGGAACGCCACCAGAGTCCAGGCCTCCTCCTCCTTGCTGGAGACCAAGGTGACCACCAACAAGCCGAAAGCCTTCAATCTCAAAATGTCACCCGCAAAGGAGGGAAAAGAGGAGCGAAAAGCGGAGAAGGCGACCAACAGCAGCAAGTCTTCTTCGGCGAAAAACAGCAGCAGCAGCTCATCGTCATCAAACAAAAAGAAATCCTCCTCCTCCTCCTCGTCATCTAGCAGCTCTTCGACCTCATCAAAGCGCCGGCCGGCTAACTCTGCCAGCAAGGCAGCGAGCAAATCAGCGGCAGCAAATCAGGCGGAAACGAGCACAAAGACGAGCACGACGGCGAAATCGGGAAAAAATTACAAAACAAAGATCTATGAGAAGGAGATCGATTTGCTGATGCAGAAAATAGAAAAGCTCGAAAAGCAGCAGAACATTAAAGGCAGCGGCGGCGGCAGTGATCATCATCATCAGCAGTCAAAGGATGTCAACATCCCCGACAAGGTGGCCAACAGTGATCTGCTCAGAGGACGACCATCGGACATTGCCAACAGACTGAAGGGATTTCTCGCCGGTGGTCCTGCTGCCCAGGAGGCCGCTGATGGTGGTGGCTACCATCACTCTGCCTACCAGGCCAATGATTGGCAGCCAACAGGAGGTGGTGGTATGCCGCCGCCGCCGCCGCCACCACCGATGCCATACATGCCCTTCATGCCACCACCACCACCACCACCGCCACATTATGGCGCCCCCGAGGGAGCCGGTGATCCGAGTCATTATCAGCAGCCACCACCACCACCACCCCCTCCACAATCCTACGGCCCTAATGGTGAGCCAATGCAGATGGAGCCCAGCTTCCAGGACCAGTATCAACAACAGAGCCAGTATATGCCCCCACCACCACCACCACCACAGCAATCTTCAGGACAGTATGATCAGAACCAGCAACAATACCAACAGCCAAACGGTGCCCCACCACAACAGCAGCAGTATCAACAGCCACCACCTCCTGAGTACCAGCAGAGGCCCAATGGAGAGTCCATGTCAGACCCAAACAGCCAGCCCAATCACCAACCGTACCCCGTTTACGACGGTCCCCCAATGGAAAGTCAGCCATCGTCGTCGTCATCTTCCAACAAACGAAAGAAGAGCAACTCTCTGCTGGGAAAGTTCAAGCTGAGCAACATCCTCAACTCGGTCATTCCAAAGAGCAAAAAGTCGAAGAAGCAGCACCAGCAGCATGAGCAGCAGAAGCTGAGCATGACTGACAATCGAAACATTCACGTTTCAAATGGTGGTGGGCCGCCGATGATGGAGCCGATGATGACGCAGGAGTCGCACATGTACCCGAATGTCGACCGCGGCCAGTACGCCGCCGTCGAGCAGCCCGGCTTCTCGGTCAACTTTGGCGCCGGACCGATGGGCGGCGGCGGCCAGATCAAGGCCAGTCCGATGGGCATTCTCAAGAGTCTAATGCTGCCGCTGACGGGCATTCCCAAGTGGGTCAACGGAAAGGTCGTCCTCGGCATCGTCCTCGAGAACGGTATCGGCAAGAAGCCCAAGACCGTCTTCCAGCACTTTAGCACTGGCCGAATTCGCAGATAAGTAACAGTGGACGCCACACAAACAGTCTGTTTTCCTTTGTCATCATCATCGCCATCATCATCATTCTGATCATCACCATCATCGTTCTCATATCTTTTTCCTTCTTCTCATCATTTGGTGTTGCCAGACGGCACTAAGCAAATATCATCGACCCCTACTTCTTCTTTTGCTGCCTTTCACTGCCTTCAACTTCTTCTCATTGCAAGCCCTAGACTGGTGCTAGGCTCGCTGTACACACTTGCACCACTTTTATCTCTCTTTTATCTCTCATCATTGCATCACTCTTTTGCTCACAGCCACACAAACCCTTTGCTCTCATTACCTCGCACCTGACTGCCCCTCCTCCTCCTTTCCCCCTCCTCCCATTTTTCATCTCGCATCTTTTCCCTTTTGTTGCCATTTACTCCCCGCCCCTCCTTCTTTCACAGACTCCATCTACTCTTTTTACTTTTTCTTTCTTTTGCTACTTTCTCCTTGTACAAGTCACTTGTGATAGCCTAAAAATTGTACTTTCATTTTCAATATTTATTAGTTTTATGTGTAATAAACACCGCAGTTTTTGCGCGCGGATGACTTCTTCGCCTGTTCTGTTCTGATTTTCTTTTTTTCTGTTCAGACTTTTTCCAGCTATACATTGTTTCGGAAAGGAAATAATAACAATAAAAAACTGCAATTGTGTAAAACGGCGGCATTTGGATACACTTTGTTTTGTTTTGTGAGAAAATAGCAGACAAGAAGAAGAGTGAAAGTGTGTGCAAAAGGCAATTTAAAGCCCCCTTTCAAAGTGTGTGCCGAATTGCCGGGTAATGGTTAGGTAATCAAAATCGGATCACTTTGCCGTTGTCAGCAAAGTTGATTGAGCATTTGGAAAGAAGAAGAAGAAGAGAACATGATGATGAACACACAGCACTTTCAGAGGCTGAAAATGGGGCTCAACTGCTTATACTGTTTTGTTTTATGTCTATGCTAAAATGGGCATTTGTGATGCAAAGAGCTCTGATGAGCAGCAGCAGTGTTGAATAACTGCTGATCACTGGCCCCGACAAGCTGGTGGCTTGTTCAAATACTCTCAGCATATATGATATAATACTACTTAGCAACATCACAAAAGCTCAATTGAGAACTAAAAGCCAAACAATGGCCAAGTTCAATTACACAAAGTCAAGTGTTCGATCAGCGGCTGAGAGAGGGAGAGAGAGAAAAGAAAAGAAACTGGAGGCAGTGATAGGGCAATTGAGTAGAGAACGGGTAATTACATGGCTCGTTTCATTCATTTCAGCGCGCAATGATATGAGCTACTGCTTGCGGTGATTTTCTTTCAGCAGTATTTTTAGCAGCTGAAGAGGAGTTGGCGAAGCGCAGCCACCACAAGAGGAACAACAGGAGGAAAAAGAAACTTCAATCCTCTCAAACAGATGGGGCACCGACTGCGGCGGGTAACAGTTTATTTAGCAAACTTGTGCAAAACTGTGTGCAGCCGACATTACCGTGGAAGAAGAGGAGGCCTTCTGCTAAAGAGGAGAAGACCTATTCGGTAGCGCCGGCAACAGGTGAGATTAGTGTGTTCAATTGTGAAAGCAGGCAGGCAGGCAGGCAGGCAGGCAGACAACAAGTTTGTTCGCCCATTCAAACTGCTAACTTCTGAGTAGCTGTGCCTGTGCCCGTGCAGTATTGAATGAATGGTGCAGGGCACACACACAGGCGAATGTGAATGTGAACTTGGCATTCAGGGCAACTTACTGGAGCTCTTTGTCTGGGGCAAGTGCGGCACCTGAGCAACGGCAGCAGCAGCAGCAGCAGCAGCTAGCAACACTGACAAAGCAGTGGGAGGTGAGGTGAAGCTCAAATTGAAAGTAGAAGAGGAGGATTTGGCTCTGCTGAGCCTTCCGCGGTGGGCTTTGCACTGTTCGGCTGCTGCTGCTGCTGCTGTTCCAATCGGTGAGCACACAATTTGGCCGGGAGTTCTTTGTCCCCTCTTTTCTTTTTCTCTACCTGCTTTCTCCTGCTGACCCTTTCTCTCTCTCTCCTTCTTTTGCACCTCCAGCTGAGCGGTGCACTCGGGCGCTAGCTGCTCGTTCAGCTGACCTGTCAAGTGCGATCAAGTGTGGGGGACCTTCTTTCTTTCTCTGTGTTTCTTTCTCGGTGTCGCTAAAATTCATAGACACACACAGCTGTGACCAAGAGAGCACATACTCATTGGTTGGTGTGGTACACCTTTCTTTTTCTTCTTCTTCTTCTTTTCCTTCTCCTCCTTATGATCTTGGTGGTGCAAATGAAGAAGCCCGTTTCGTGTCGTGTCCTTTCTTTTCTTTTTTTGTGTTGTTGCTGCTGCTGCTGTTTGGAAATGAAGCGCGATTAGTGGTTGTGTGTGCTGCTCTCAGTGTCGCTCTGTCAAAGTGGTGGCCGAAATATAAATAATTAAATAAGAAAACGGGCTAGCTGATTGGCGGTGGCAGTAGTGGCCATAAAGGCGAGGCAGAGAGAGGAGAGGACAGGAGAAACTCTGACTGAGACTGAGAAGGAGTATGTGAGTCTATGCTCTTCTGCGACCACCACTTTTTAATGGCATCGTGAAATGTGAGTGGCACCACCACCACCAGAATCGAGGCGACGTGCACATCTTCTTCTTCCTCAGCTGCAGAGTGAACTGCACACTGTGTCTGGCATCTAAAAGACAGTGTGCAGCACTCTGCAGGTAGAGAGTGAGAGAGGAAGAAGAAAAGGTGAAGTGCACTAAGCGATTATTTATGTGCCTGTCCTGCACTGTGCATCAGCATCAGCAAAGTACACACAGCAGCAGCAGCAGCAGACAGTACACTCATCTTCAGACTTCTTTCTGATGGCAACAGTTGGCGGCATTCAGTGTGTTCAGAGTTCAGTTTTTGAGCACTGGTGGATGGCAACACTCATTTATTCACTCACTCACTCACTCACTCACTCCTTTGCTGACTGCAATTCGCCAGACTGAATGGCTCCCAGTGACGCCGGCACTCTCGTCAACCATCATTGCGGCATTCCGCTATCTTATAGAATCCAAGTCCCCCGATTCCTCTCATCAGTTTTTTCTGTCCCCTCTCCCTCTCCCCTACTTCTATTACTTGCTTTGTCTCTAAAGCGTAATTGGTCGAATTAATAAGCATGGTAATTAGCGAGCATATTTATTCACCGAAGGCAATTAACTGGGGCCAAGTGGTGAACTGTGCTGCAGTGTGTGTGCACTGCCTGCCTGGCTGCAGTGCAACAGCGACGGGGCCATTCTGCGAAGGCTATCATTAATTTGGGCTCACTATGTGTGTGTGTAAGGCTGAAGACTGAACATTGAACGAGCAGGAGAGAGAGAGAGAGAGAGAGGACACAGGCGCAGACAATGAATGGTGCGCTAAACGCCGCCGCATTGTCTTAGACCGTGGCTAGTTGTGTAGTAGTTCTGCTGCTGTTGTTGCTGTTGCCGTCGCTGAGCCAGAGCAGGTACGATTTCCATGTAGAGCATCCGACGGTGATCGGACGGTGAGAGGAGATAAGTCGTCAGTGGTGGTGAAGGTAGCAGACAGTGCTGGTGGACAGCAGCAGCAACAGATGAGTCAGGGAGGGGAAAGAAGGGAGAGGGGGGAATATGCAGAAGACGAAGAAGAAGGTAGTACTAGTACTGCAGAGGAAGTAATGCTTCAAAATAAATGCGTGTCTGACTTGGACAGCTCGCAATTTGCTTCTTTCTGGCTGCAGTAGTCAGTGGTTCGGACAGCAGTAACAGCGGCAACAGTAGTAGTCCTCCTCTTCTTCCCCTGTTCGTCGGACGGTCGCGTCGTGGTGCACCTTGGGCTGGTGGTGGTGGTGGTGCATTCCAACGCTGGCAGAAGCCGGTTTACGGACGTCTGCCGCCGCCGCTTTCTGCATACACACACACACACAAACACTCACTCACAAGCACTCACTCTCTGCTTGAGCCTGCAGCTGGAAACGAGCTCGAGGCAGCTCAATTTATTTTCCTCTGTCAGGCAGTACAATCACACTGCTGCTGCTGTTGCTGCTGTTGCCGCTGCCAAATACCTTAGAGAGAAAAATCCTTCGTAAGGAGAAAGAGAAAGAGAGAGAGAGAGATTGCCCCCACGGAGCGAAAAAGACGGGAGGTAGAAGAGGGTCGACAGGCGAATGAAGTGAGAGAGAGAGAGAAGTGAAAAGCAGGGAACTGAGCGAGTGCACTGAAAGACAGCAGCAGCAACAGCAGAGGCGAAGGGAGGCAAGACGGCAACAGTTTGTGTTGTTTGCATGTGGCCTCACTGACCTGTCCGACCATTCCTCATCACACACACACACAGTCAGACTATTCCGCACTGAGAGTGCCAGCTTCTTCTGACAGACTCTGATCACTGAGGGCCACTGGCACATTGCATTCTCCAGTTCTCCTCGCATTCGCTGCCTGCTCGTCGTCCACTCCACAACTACCGCAGCTACCGTCACTTTTCTTCATCTCTTCTCTCTTCACCATGTGTTCTATTTGGCAGTGCTCAATTGGCGGTGGCCACCTGTGTTCGCTTCTTCCTCTGCCACCAGTGTGATATATTCTTCAGTATTCTTCTTCTTCTTCTTCTTCTGCACATCAAATTCTTGCCAGCAGTTGTGCTCACCTGCATTTTATTTACCCTTGCCATTCATTTCTGGCAGTCACCACCAGCACCAGCAGATGTCTTGTGTTGTTCTTATTCATCTTCTTGCTGTCCACCAGTTCAGTGTTCCTCACCAGCTCAATGGTGACCAATTTCAATGAGAAGCGGCAGCAGAACGACGACGACGACGACGGCGATGATGTTAAGTCGTTCCAAGAGGACCAGATGTACTGGCCCTCACTGGCGGCTACCTGTGATGTTTCCTCCAATTCAGTCTCTTCAGTGTCATTTCATAGTCTTTCTACTTCTCAGCTTTTCGTTGCTCAGCATCAGCGCCGTACAGGCCTTCAGTGACTCCTTCTACTTTGAGGTGAAGGAGAACTCCCCGGCGCAGACGTACGTGGGGAAGATCGCCACCAAGGCGGGCTTCACCTACCGCTTCAACGATGACCCGGCGGAGTTTGAGCTCAACGCGGAGACGGGCGTCATCCTCACCACCGAAGTGGCAGCGGACCGGGAGGCGAAGGACCTCTACAGTCTGGTGGTGCTCTCCTCCTCGCCCACCTACCCGATCGAGGTGAAGGTGCGGGTGCTGGACGTGGACGACAATGTGCCCTTCTGGCCGCCCTCCATCAACACCAATCTCTCCTTCAGCGAGTCGGCGCCGGTGGGCACCAAGGTCATCATCGACAGTGCCGTCGACGCGGACAGCGGTCAGCTGCGCTACCGAGTTGAGCCCGTCACTGAACTGTCGCTCAGTGATCCACAAAGTGGTGGCGGTGGCAGTAGTAGTTCTTCACTACCTTTCAAACTCAACTACAACTCTTCCACCTCCTTTCTCCACCTCGAGATAGCTTCCAAGCTCGACCGTGAACTTCAGAGCAGCTACCTGTTGAACATCACCGCCACCGATGAGAGTGATCAGGCGAGCTACGCCATCTTCAGCGTTCGGATACTTGACTCGAATGACAATGCACCCGTCTTTGATCATGTGAGTAGAACGTTTTGTTTGCAGTTTGCAGTTAGTTGCTGTTAGTTGCATTTGATACACAGTTTTAGCGTTGAAATTCATTTTACAGTAGAGTAGCTCCAGTACTTTATTGCAAACGTATTGTGTAGGTTTAGTGCACCAAATAGAATCATCAATGATAAGTGAGAACAGAGCGCTGGCACAGTTTATCGAAAACGTCCATCCACTAGCTATTTTCTACAAAATTACCCTAGCTATAGTCTTCATTGCTTTTTCTAATCGATTACCACTTCACTTCTTTCACCATCATCATCACCACCACCACCACCACAGTCTGACTACAGCGTCAGCCTGAACGAGAGCATGCCAAAGGGCACGTCTATTCTGCAAGTGCGCGCCACTGATGCCGACGAGGAGGAGAACGAGAACAGTCGCATCAGCTACAGCCTCAGCTCGGCGGACTTTACAGTCGACCCAAAGACTGGCGTCATCTCCACGGCGCACGACGGGCCCATCGTCTGCAGCGGAGGAGGAGGAGGGGCAGCAGCCTCTTCAAACTCAGTCGCCTCAAACTCTGTAGCCTCCTCTTCAACAACCTCCTCAGCCAGCAGCAGCAGTGCATCATCAGCAAACGAGTGCTGGCTGGTGATCACCGTCTTCGCCCAGGACCACGGCTCCCCTCGACAGGACGGCCGCACCTATGTGACCGCGAAGATACTCGACTCAAACAACCACGCGCCCAGCATCAAGTTCCGCTACTTTTCCAAGTCGCAGTGGGCCAACGTGGACGAGGGCGTGCCGAGTGGCAGCGTCGTCGCCGCCGTCTCCGTTGTCGACTTTGACCACGGCCGGAACGGGCAGACCACCGTGGCGCTGACCGGCGGCAACGAGCTGGGCCACTTTCGCCTGGACTCGGTGGGCAGCTCGCACATCCTCAAGGTGAATGGCAGTCTGGACCGGGAGGTGGTGCCCCGGTACAACCTCTCGGTGACGGCGACGGACCAGGGCAGTCCACGGAAGAGCACCACGGCGCAGCTGCTGATCTACGTGCAGGACACCAATGACCACACGCCCGCCTTCGAGCGGGAGGTCTACGAGGCGGTGGTCAGCGAGACACGGCACCAGGTGGGCCTCTTCGTGGCCGCCCTCCGAGCGACCGACCTCGACGAGGGCATCAACGCCCAGCTCTATTACTCACTCTCGGGGGCGAATGCGCACTACTTTCGCGTGGACGCCACCTCGGGCCTGGTCACCACGGAGAAGGTGATCAACCGCGAGGAGATTGACGCCTTTGACCTGAAGGTGACCGCCACGGACGGGGGCAGCAATCCTAAGTGGGCGCAGGCGTCGCTCAAGGTGAAGGTCCTTGATGTCAATGACGAGGTGCCGCAACTGCAGATCACTTCCTCTTCCTCTTCTTCATCGACGCGTTCCATCTCTCAAATCAGCGACGGCGGTGGCCAGAGCAGCTACGAGCTGGAGGTGCACGAGGGCCAGTACCTCGACCTGGAGCTGGTGGTGAAGGACGCCGACCTGGGCAACAATGGCACCGTCGATGTGAGCCTCCTCTTCGACTACGAGCGGCTGTTTCGCCTTGAAGAGACATCCTCTTCTTCTTCTCCGGCCGATCAGACCACCATTCTTAAGCTGCTGTCCACGGAGCAGCTGATCGGCGAGCAGTGTGACGCCTATGAGCTCGTCCTTCTCGCCAGGGATCGTGCGCCCGCGGGCGCTGAGCTGAGCTCCCTCACCACCATTCATCTGTTTGTTGTCAGGCAGACGGGAGGAGAAAACTCGGAGAATGAAGAGGAGAATGAGAATGAAAATGAGGACGACGGTGGCAGTGATGATGATGCCACACAGCCGGCATTCTATCCGCGCCAGTACTTTGCCCGCATCGCCGCCGATTCTGTCGCCAACTTCTCCACTGCTTCTAGCTCACTGCCAATCATTCAGCTGAAGGTGAACGATGGACACGAATTTGACGATGAGGAGAACAGCAGAGCAGTGACGTTCACTGTTCGCCGCAGCAGCAGCAGCAGCAGCAGCAGCACTGAGGACCACTTCGCCGAACTGTTTGACGTGTCGGAGCAGGGCCAGTTGAGACTGAAGCGCAAGCAGAAAACTGAAGACAGTGAGAAGCAGCTTAGGCAGCAGCTCGGAGCATCATCTCGCCGTCAGCCAAAGCTGCTCACCCTCACCGTCGACTGTCTGCAGTGCCGGGCGGAGAGCAGCACTGCACAGGTGAACGTGTTCATCGGCGGCAGTGGCAGTGGAAGCACAAATTCGAGAACGACGGATTACGAGAAGGATGAGCAGGAGCAGCAGCAGCAGCAGCCCATTCGGTACCACTTTACTGTGCCCGCAAACAGTGTCCGCCGCCGCCGCAGTGGCTCCCCCACCACCACCACCACCACCGTCGGCGTGCTTGATCGCCTGCCTGATTCTTTCACTGAGCTGCAGCTGGTCTCCGGGGATCTTCACGGCCACTTTCGACTGCTCGACAACAGGCTAGTTCTTGAGAAGCCTCTGAAGAGGCTGAAGCAGCAGCAAAAGAATCAACAAACTGCCATCACCACCTTTCAGCTGGGCGCAGTTGCCCTGAAGTCAGGCGGCTTCCAGAGAATTGAGATCACCGTGGACGTGGTCAACACTGACCACCGAAACCGAAATTACTACCATCACCAGTTATCACTGCCACCGGCTCACTTTTCAGCGCCCTTTGAGCACATTTCAGTGCCGGAAGATGCGCCCGCCATGTACGTGCTCCGTCGGTTCGGCGGTGAGATCTCGGCGTCAAGTGGTGGCTCAAACGAATCCCTCAGCACGGTGGAGTTTACGCTGCTGGAGAATCCGCAGGACCTCTTCCTGATGGAGGGAAGTGAGCTGAGGCTGGCGCGAGCAATCAGTGGCCCGGTGATGGCGCGGTGGGCCAGCAGCAGCAGCAGCAGCAGTAAGAAGCCAATTAGCGCCATATTAAGAGTGAAAATCCGCGCCAGCGATAAGAGGACGACGAGGCAACAGTCGACTTCAGCAGCCGAAGGAGCAACGAGCAGAAGGTGCCAGTGCAGTAATGAATTGACGCTCTTTATTAGCATCAACTCGAGCCAGTCGGAAAACAGCAGGACAGCAGCCACGGCATCCTCTGCTCGCTTCAGCCGGAGCTTCTTCGAGTTCGCACTCTCCGAGGCGACGCCGATAAACGAACAAGTTTTCCGCCTGCCGACGAGACGTCACCTGACGCTCGCCGATGACTCCTCGGCGGTGAGCGCGGCCATCGTCGGCGGCAATGTCAACAACAGCTTCGGCGTCCTCCCCAGCGGCCTCCTCTACGTGCGCCGGCCGCTGGACCGCGAGGCCACCGAGCTCTACCTCCTCGAGGTGGTCCTCCACGACAGCCGCCTCAGCTCTAGTTCTCGAGGAAACACCTCCTTCCTGGCCAGCCGAGCGCTGGACCGCTGTCAGGTGCTGATCCGGGTGACGGACGTCAACGACCAGCCGCCGGTCTTTGACCGCCCCGCTGGTTACCACTTTGCCGTGCCGGAGGGCGTGCCGAAGAACTTCCTCATTGGGCGGGTGGGCGCCACTGACCGGGACGTGGAGGCGAACGCCCGGGTGGTGTACAGCGTCGTGCCCTCCTACTACAGCGCCTTCGTCACCATCCACCCAGAGACGGGCTACCTGTGGAGCAGCGTCGAGTACGACCGCGAGGCGTTGGCCTCCTTCGAAATTACCGTCCAGGCCACTGATCAGCCCGTGGAGGCGGCGGCAGCGGCTTTCAGTACGGCGGTGCCTGTTCGCGTGGACATCCTCGACCGAAATGACAATCGGCCCGTCTTTGAGGTGCCCGCCAATGTCACCCTCACCTCTTCTGGTGGTGCTCATGCTGAAGAAGATCAGCCACTAAAAGGAAAGCTGGTGGTGAGCGAGGCGACCGCCGTGGGCGCCGTCGTGGCCTGCTTTCGAGCCGTGGACATTGACCAGGAGTCAGCGATCACCTATCTGCTGGAGGAGGAGGAGGAGGACAGTGCAGCGTTGCACACCTTTGCACTGGACCGAACTGGGACGCTCACTCTCCGGCGACCTCTTGACCGTGAGCAGAAGGACTTCTACCAGGTGACAGTGCAGGCCAGTGACGGACTGCACCGAAGTCGCTTTGAGCTGAGCATCCAGGTGGAGGACGTCAACGACTCGCTGCCCACCTGGGTCAACCTCACCTCAACTTCCACCACCACCGAGCTGACCGTCCCGGAGAACATCTCCATCGGCAGTGAAATTATGCAGTTGCACGCCGAGGACCGAGACCTGGGCGTCAATGGGCTCTTTCACTTTGCCATTGAGCAGTCTTCATCATCATCATCATCAGCTGCCAGCAGCACTCAGCAGCAGCAGAAGGTCTTTGACATTCTAGACTCTTCCCGTCTGGTGGTGGTGAATCACCTCGACTTTGAAAAGAGCCGCCAGCACCTGCTGAACATCAGCCTGATTGAGAGTCAATCGGGCCGAGTGGCCAGCAGTCGGCTGATCCGCGTCAACATTGAAAATGTCAACGACTGTCTGCCGGTGTTTGGCCAGCGCCAGCGAACCGCCGACACCGAGGTAGTTCGCGTGCAGGAAAATGGCGACATTGGCAGTAAGCTGCTGACGCTGGCGGCCACCGACTGCGACCAGGGGGACACGCTCACCTATGAGATAGTTCGCTGCAACACCCACTACCACACGCACAACATCCACGACTCCAACAACTGTCCGCTCAGTTTGAACGCCAGGAACGGGGAGATTATCAACATCAACAACCTCGACCGAGAGGTGATCGAGTCGATCAACCTGCAGGTCAGTGTTCGCGACACCGCCGGCCATGCTGACAAGATGAAGGTGGTCTTCATCATTGAGGATGAAAACGATGAAAAGGTTAGTTGTGTGTGCTTCAAAGTTTGCTATTTTTTAGCACTCTTATATGCTCAACACGGATATCCTCACGTTTATGTTTTATGCTCTCTTTTTATAGCCAATGTTCATCTCGCCGCGAAAGATCCTCGCCTCGAAGGAGACCATCAGCCGCGTGGGCGCCCTGCTGGGCAGCGTGAAGGCGATTGACCTGGACATGGGCATCAACAGCGCCATCACCTACAGTCTGGACAGTGGCCAGCCGTTTGAGGAGTACCTCGAGCTGGACCGCCACCTGGGCACCTTCAAGGTGAAGCGGTCGCTGGAGCAGCTGGCCAGTCAGCTGGCTCGATCAGAGCTGCTGCTGATGAACGTCACGGCCACCGATGGCGGCGGTCTGGCCACCACGGACAGTCTTCAGCTGATCATCCGGCCCGAGCTGCCCTACCTCGCCACTGAGCCCGTCTACATTGACCTCTACGAGAATGGGCCCATCGGGGCGGAGGTGGCCAGGCTGCACTGTGGTCAGCAGCAGCAGGAGGACCACCACTGCGCCTTTCACCTCATCAACGCCACCGATCGCGCCTTTCAGGTGGACACGTGGACCGGGGTGATCACCACCGTCGACCTGATTGACCGAGAGGCGGCGGCGAGGCGGCAGCTCGAGGTGCTGGTCGTCAGCAGGACCAACCTGCAGCACGTTAAGGTAAGTCTGGTGCCCCTCTTTATGATGGGAAAAATCTAGAATCAATACAATACCCGATTTGCCCACGGTTTAGGTGCACATAAACGTGCTCGACCTGAATGACAACCCGCCGTACCTGACCAACACCTCCATTGCCGTACACCTGAGCGAGTCGGTGGCAGAGGGCGCCCAGGTGTTTGACCTCTCGCGGCTGATCGCCGACGAGGACACCAACAACAAGTTTGACTACCAGATGATCAACTGCTCACAGTGCGACGGCGGCACCTTCTCGCTGAACCGAAAGACGGGCGTGCTCACCTTGCAGGTACCTACTTTAGTTGACCCTTACCTTACTTCCTAGTAGATTTGTTTGCAGCCTTCCAAGCTGATGTGCTCAATGTTGTTTACATTTTTTTCTTCTCCAGACGGCACTTGACAGTGAAAAGACGAGCAGATATCGCATTCTCTTTGGCGTCTCTGATGGCATCTACCTGCTCACCTCCATTATGGATGTCATTGTGGATGATGTAAGTTAACTTTTTTTTGCACTGAGAAGTGGCAGCTCTGTTTGTGTGTGTGTCGAGATTGAATGTCTAGATTGACAGCGGACAGCCACAACTGCTACCGCAGCCACCACCACCACCACCACAACAACTGATGATGATAATAATAATTTATTTACACAGGAGAACGACAACAAGCCTTACTTCAATCAGTCGGCGTATGTGTTCTCCATTGAGGAGAACACTGAACGAGGAGTGGTGGTATGTCTTCTTCTTGCCCTCTTATCAGTGTCCACGAATCGTCGGCGGCAGCAGCGGCGGCGGAGTTTTTGACAGCGGCACTTAACCAACCACTTACCTTCTTTTCTGCTCCTCTTCCTTCTTCCCTTCTCTCCCTACCTTGCCCAGGTTGGCCAGGTGACCGCTTTTGATGAGGACGTGAGCAGCCGAAACCTCGAGTACTCGGTGGTGCTGAACGATGCCGGCGAACTGGACGCCGATGGAGCCACCATGCTGAGCAGCGTCTTCTCACTGGACAGCCGCAGCGGCCAGATCACGCTCTCCAGGCGACTCGACTACGAGGCCGACCCCAGCCAGTACGTCTTCTTTGTGCAGGCCAGCGACGGCCGGTACCGCTCGGCGCCGGTGAAGGTCATCTTCAGGCTGGTCAACCTGCCGGACAATGCGCCGCTCTTTGAGAGCTCCGTCTACCGCTTTGAGGTGATGGAGAACACGCTGAGCGACAGTGCCATCTGCGTGAAGGCCACCGATGCTGACCTGCAGGGCAGAAAGCGAGGAGATGGCGGCGGCGGCGAAGAGGAGGTGAACACTATTGATGGAGTTGAAGATGATGATGACAACGAAGACGATGGCAAAAGAAAGCGACAGTTGCCGCTGAAGTACAGCATCGACACGGCAGGCAACTTCGTCGCCGCCGTTGTCCGGGAGAGCTTCAGCATCAACCCCTCCACTGGGTGCATCACCGTGGTGCGACCACTGGACCGAGAGGCACTCGCCGCGCTCAATCTGACCGTCCTCGCCGACGATGGTTTCTTCCAGGCGAGCGCCCTGGTGATGGTGCGGGTGCTCGATGACAACGACAACTACCCGATCTTCGAGAAGGCCACCCCGGCGGTGCTGCGAGTGGAGGAGAACCTGCCCGTGGACACGGTGGTGGCCACCTTCAGGGCGACCGATCTGGATGAGCCGCCGAATAGCTACATCAAGTACGAGATACTGCCTGCTGCCGCCAACAACAACAACAGTGGTGAAAAAGACGATCATCAGGCACCGCCGCCGTTGCCCTTTGTCATCGGCCCCATCGACGGACAGCTGCGGGTGACGGCGCCGATTGACCGCGAGGCGGTGGACCACTTTGAGGTGGTGATCCGGGCCACTGACTATGGGCTGAAGCACAGCGAGTTCCGCTGCCGCATCGAGGTGGACGACCTCATCGACAGCGCGCCCGCCTTCTCGAGGGCGCTCTTTGAGCTGACGCTGGCGGAGAACGCCTCCGTGGGCGAGGCGGTCTTTCAGCTGGAGGCGGTGGACGCCGACCTGACCGACGAGCTGCACTACAAGATTGTGGCCGGCAACGGGCTGGGTCACTTTCGCATCGAGGAGGACGGGTGGCTGGTGGTGGCGGGCCGAGGGCTGAACTTTGAGGAGGCGGCGGGCTACAGTCTGCGGATCAGCGTGGTGGACAGGGCGGGCAACCAGGACAGCGCCACGGTGCGCATCACCGTCCTCAATGTGCTGGACGAGCGGCCGGTCTTTGCCGACTCGCCCTACCACGTCAGCTGGTTCGAGAATCAGCTCGGCGTGGTGGACCGCTTTGAGGCGCTGCCTGAGGATGCTCTGTTGGAGCAGTCTGAAAGTCTAACAGCTCCTGGCCAGCAGTCCTTCTCCTCCTCCTCCTACATCAACTACCTGCTGCTGAACAACTACGAGAACAGCTTCCGTCTGAACGCCTCAACGGGAGCGCTCAGCGTGGTGAAGCCAATTGACCGGGAGGCACTGCGCCGACAACAACAACAGCAGCAGCAACAGCAACAACAACAACAGCCAACCACTTCTGATACCATCGAGCTGAAGTTGATCGCCTTCGACACTCGCTCTCCTCGACTCTCCAGCGAGGGCGTCGTCATTGTCCGCATCGTCGACGTCAACGATAATCCACCCGTGGTGGAGAACACCCTGGTCAGCTTTCACCTTCTCGAGAACCAGACCTTCTTGGCGAATAGCACCGTCGGCCAGGTGGTGGCCAGTGATGCGGACGAGGGCGACAGGCTGCAGTACACGCTGATCACTGACCACTACCAACATCGTTCATCTGAGGAGGACATCTTTGCCATCGACGGCAGCACCGGTCGCATCTACACCTCCCCGCCCTCTGTTACCTTTGACCGGGAGCAGCGAGGTCAGTACCGCCTGACGGTGCGCGTCAGTGATTCACTTCACTGGGCCACCGTTCAGGTGCGGGTGATCATCGACGACGTGAACGACTGCACGCCCCGACTTATCCGGCTGAATCACCTGACAGTAGTGCCTCCTGATCACCTGGCCAAGCAAACATCTGATCAGCTGAAGCTGAAGCTTTCCACGGGGCAGTTTAACGCGCTGGTGGAGAAGAAGTTTCCGCTCATTGGCGTGCAGGTACTGGACGGCGACAGTGGCGAGAATGGCCTGGTGCAGCTGCGAATGAACAACGACCAACTTTACAGTGTCCTCTCGGTGGACCAGCAAAATGGGCTCATCCGCGTGGACGGCCACAAAAATGGCAATGCGCTGAAGGAGACGCTGGCAAGGGGAGTGTCCGCTATTGGCATCACCCTCACCGACAGCTCGTCGCAGCTCAATCAGCAGCTCTCCAGCAGCTTCACCATTCTCCTCGAGCTGACCGGAAGTTCAACAGCTCAGCAGATCAGCAAGGAACGGCAACTTTTAAAGGAAAGTTTTGTGGAGTTGTCCGTCTCTGAGCTGAGCAGGGTGGGCAGTGAGCTGCACCACTTTGAACTGTTGCTGCTGAACACTGCTGCTGTTGACATCGCCATCTACGCCGGTGATTTGTACGGCCACTTTGCCATTCAAGATGGTCGACTTGTTCTGAAGCGACCGCTCGACTATGAGCGCACCACCGCCTTTGACCTGTACCTGCAAGCGACGAGCAAGGAGCAGTCCTCTGAAGAACCTAGCTGGCAGTACATCTTTGTGCGCGTCAATGTGATCAACGAGAATGACAATGCACCTGCCTTTCGACACCGAGTCTACAATGCCTCCGTTCTCGAGGAGGAGGAGGAGGCCTTTGTGGTGCAGGTGCTCGCCACTGACCGCGATTCGCCCAATGGAAACGGTGGTAGTTCACTGATCAGGTACAGACTGGTGGCTGACCACGGAGAGGGGGCGACCCTTCCCTTTCGAATCGACAGCGAGACGGGCAACATTTGGACGGTGGAGAAGATTGACCGGGAGGTGAACATTTCCTTCCGCCTGGAGGTGATTGCCGAGGATGAGGGCGGTCTCACTGATAGCTGCACCGTTCTGGTTACCATTGGTAAGTCGGAAAAGTCGCAAGTTATTCAATACGGCATTCTAATGAATCTCCTCTCTCTCTCTCTCTCTCTCTCTCTCTCTCTCTCTCTCTCTCTCTCTCTC
>JAALOO010000469.1_pt1 | contig 36179 bp, 24 predicted proteins | sample 7257641 | NCBI WGS metagenome assembly JAALOO01 (sample SAMN14085613, study PRJNA598686) | mite metagenome | biome: ENVO:01001000; feature: ENVO:01001002; material: ENVO:01001226; isolation source: single female mite from University of Michigan culture on fish food culture... ...
GAGCCTTTGTTTCCCATCTCGAAAGACGGGGGGGGTCTACTAGCGCCGTCTGTCGGACTGGTAAAAAATGAGTAGATCTGCAAAGCAATAAACAAATCAGTGCCACTGACGTTGCGGCAATTTTGCACAGGCAGCGTTTCCTTTATTTATTAAAACACGACAGACGGCGCTAGTAGACCCCCCCCGTCTTTCGAGATGGGAAACAAAGGCTCTAGTGCCGATGTTTTGCCAAAGTCAAGTGCAGCCGGGAAGATTCTCAGAGAAACTTGCTGGGAAAAGTTTTGTATGGTAAAATGCGATTTTTGTTTTTATTGATGATGAGTAAAGATAGTAAAGAGAATAACTTAAAAATGGTACATTCTTAAAAATACAAAGAAATATTTTACAAAGTATACGGCACTGTCAAGTTAACTTTAGTCAGAATCGTCTTCACTTTCTTTGTCCCAGTCTTTGAACTTTGATCCGGACATAAAATCGTCGCTCAATACTTTCCATTTTTTTGTTTCGGCATTTTTTGTTTCCTTTTTAGTAACCTAATTAAAAAATACAGTAATTAAATAATTAAGTTAAAAGTTCAGTTAGCATGGTCGCTTTGCTAATCTTTAACTTACCTTATTTCCCTTTTCATTCACCTTCTTCAGTAGACCTTCTTCGTCAAACTGCTCCAGAACCTTTGCTCTTTTATTTGTCGAAGTACCGACCTCTTCAAGCTTATTTTTGATATTCTTCTGCTGTTCTTTAACAACATTGAACAGTTGAACAACGCCTTTGGTAGCGATAGCGCTCAGACGGCGTTCTCTTTCACGATCTTCCACTTTAGGTTTTGTCCGTCCAATTGACTCAAGTTGGTGTTTGGTTATTTTTGAAAGTTTTACATTTTTCACTTTCTTGGTCGGTTCTTTTACAACTGCCTCGTTAGTAGACGTCTGTATTACCTGTCCATCATCTCCCACCACTTCAAGGGGAACATCTTTTGATGAATTCTCTCCGATTTTGGTGTCTGCTTCTTTTTTCGCTTTCGAGAGTACTTTTGCATTTTTATTACTCTTCAACAGAGAGTTGACGACAAAAGCAAATCCTGGATTTGTAGCAGTGGTGGTAGCCATGATGATCAAAGGGAGTTCAAAGTTGCAAAAAAAAAAGTCTCGCTAAAACAGAAAAAGTTCAAAACAAGTCGCACGTGATTTTCAGTCAGAGTGATGCTGAAAACACCGAACCGTTACTTGATGTGTCAAAATAGTCTAGTTTTTTGCCTCATATTTTTGGCGGCACAACGGCAGCAACAGTTCAACAAATGATTTCAGCACTGGCCTAGCGTCTTATTTCGTTCAGTTGATGTTTCTCTTTCATCGAGAGCAGGTCCATCGCTTTTCTCATCGTCATAGTCATCATCGTCTTTTATTTGTTTCTCCATTTGCAAACCTTCCAACCTCGAAGCACCTAGCACCCGTTCTCCACCACCGCCACCATCATCATCATGGCCAGCACCTCAAGCGGCCCTGCGATTGAGCAGATTTACCAAAAGAAAAGTCAGCTGGAGCACATTCTTCTGCGCCCTGACTCGTACATTGGATCAATCGAGAAGGAGACCAAGGTATGTTTGTTTGTTTGTTTGACTTTTATGATTTCCAAGTCATCATTTGACACTTCTTTTTCTTTTCCTTCTTCTAGCCTATGTGGGTGTGGGATGTTGACTCTGAAGGCAACGGACACATGGTGAATCGTGAGATCACCTACGTTCCCGGACTCTACAAGATCTTCGATGAAATCCTAGTCAATGCCGCTGACAACAAGCAGAGAGACAAGAAGATGAGCGTGCTTCGAATCGACATCAATGCGTAAGTAGTTTACTTGAATAAAATCTATTTGAATCAGTTTACCAAGTTTCACTTTTATTTCAGGGAGAAAAATGAAATTGTCATCTACAACAACGGCAAGGGAATACCGGTCACAATGCACAAAGATGAGAAAATTTTCGTTCCAACCATGATCTTCGGACACCTCTTGACTTCGAGTAACTACAACGACGATGAGAAAAAGGTAGTCGGTGGCCGAAACGGCTACGGTGCCAAGCTGTGCAACATCTTCAGCGAGAAGTTCAAAGTCGAGACTTCCAGCAAGGAGTTCAAGAAGGCCTTTTCTCAGGTGTGGACTGACAACATGAGCAAGGCACACGAGGCAAAGGTGACCAGTGTAACTGGGGAAGATTTCACGCGAGTTACCTTCAAACCTGACCTGGCAAAGTTTAAAATGGATACCCTCGACAAGGACATAGTGGCGCTCTTTTCTCGCCGAGCCTTCGACGTGGCAGCCACCAGCAAAGGTGTGAAGGTCTTTTTGAATGGCGACAGGCTTCCCGTGACCTGCTTCAAGGACTATGTGAATCTGTTTTTGAACAAGGGAGGCGGCGAGGACGGTGGAGCTCTCAATGTCGCTCACGAAGTAGTCAATGACCGTTGGGAGGTGGCCGTGGCGACCAGTGAGAAGGGCTTTCAGCAAATCAGCTTTGTCAACAGCATTGCCACCACTCGCGGCGGAAAGCATGTGGACCACTTTGTCGAGACGGTGGTCTCCCAGCTCACTGACCTGACTAAGAAGAAGTTGAACAAACAGGCTGCCAGCTTGAAGCCTCACCACGTCAAGAACCAAATTTGGGTCTTTGTCAACTGTCTCATCGAGAATCCTACCTTTGACTCGCAGACCAAGGAGACGATGACGCTGCAGGTGAAGAACTTTGGCAGCAAGTGCTCGGTGAGTCCAAAGTTTCTCAAGGCTCTCGGCGGCATCGGTGCAGTGGAGAACATTTGCGAGTGGGCCAAGTTCAAGGCGGACAGTGACCTGAAGAAGAAAGGCGGCAAGAAGGGTCGTGTTGTGGTGGAGAAGTTGATTGAAGCTAACTTCGCCTTGCAAAAGGGCCTCTCTCACCTGTGCACCCTCATCCTCACCGAAGGAGACTCGGCTAAAACCCTCGTAGTCTCTGGACTCGGAGAAGCCGGTCGCGACCGGTACGGCGTCTTTCCCCTTCGCGGCAAGCTGCTCAACGTTCGAGAGGCGACCCACAAGCAGATTATGGAGAACAAGGAGATCAACAACATCATCAAGATTCTCGGTCTGCAGTTTAAGAAAGTCTATGAGACGGCGGAAGACTTGAAGTCCCTTCGGTACGGAAAGCTGATGATCATGACTGACCAGGACGAGGACGGCTCGCACATCAAGGGGCTGCTGATCAACTTTATCCACCACTTTTGGCCGTCACTGCTGAAGCTCAACTTTCTCGAGGAGTTTATCACGCCGATCGTCAAGGTGACGAAGAAGAGCAACAAAAACATGGTGAAAGCTTTCTACAGCTTGCCGGAGTTTCAGGAGTGGAAGGCGGCGACGCCCAACTATCACACCTGGGACGTAAAGTACTACAAGGGTAAGTGGTCATTACTTGATGGTGCTATTAGAGTTATTAACGCTTTCTTCACTGTACTAGGTTTGGGAACATCAACGTCTGCAGAAGGCAAGGAGTACTTTGCCGATCTGGCGCGCCACCGAATTGTGTTTCGCTACGGCGGCGCCGACGACGACCACCACGTCAAGTTGGCCTTCAGCAAGAAGATGATTGAGGAGCGCAAGGAGTGGCTCACCGGCGACATGGAGGAGCGCAAACGCCGCCGGGAGCTCGGCCTGCCCGAGCTGTACCTCTACGGGAAGGACACCCGCGCCGTCACCTACCAGGACTTTGTCAACCAGGAGCTGGTGCTCTTCAGCAACATGGACAACGAGCGGTCGATTCCCTCGCTGGTGGACGGCCTGAAGCCCAGCCAGCGGAAGGTCATCTTCACCTGCTTCAAGCGCAACGACAAGAAGGAGGTGAAGGTGGCGCAGCTGGCCGCCTTGGTGGCCAAGGAGAGCGCCTACCACCACGGCGAGGAGTGCCTCCAGGCGACCATCGTCAACATGGCGCAGGACTTTGTGGGCAGCAACAACATCAACCTGCTGAAGCCGAACGGGCAGTTTGGAACGCGCCTGACGGGCGGCAAGGACGCCGCCAGTGCGCGTTACATCTTCACCATGCTGTCGCCCCTGGCGCGGAAGATCTTCCCGGCGAAGGACGACCCGCTGATGAAGTACCTCTACGACGACAACCTGCGCATTGAGCCCGAGTACTACGTGCCCATCATTCCGATGGTGCTGGTGAACGGCGCGGAGGGCATCGGCACCGGCTGGAGCACCAAAATTCCCAACTACGATCCGCGCGTACTGGCCGAGAACGTGAAGCGCCGTCTGCGAGGCGAGGAGCTGCTGCCCCTGGAGCCCTGGTACAAGGGCTTCAAGGGCACCTTCACCCAGGTGGAGCCCAACGAGTACGTCGTCTCCGGGGAGGCGGTGATGCGCAGCAGCACCAGCTTCGACATCACCGAGCTGCCCATTTACAAGTGGACGCAGCCGTACCGCGACACCGTCCTCGAGCCGATGCTCAGCCCGCAGAACGGCCAGAACGCGCCCCTGCTCACTGACGTCCGCAGCTACTACACCGACGTGACGGTGCACTTCGTCGTGGAGATGACGGCGGAGAATCTGCAGAAGGTGGTCGCCGAGGGCATTCACAAGGTCTTCAAGCTGCAGACGACGATCAGCACCACCTCGATGGTGCTCTTTGACGGCGACGGCTGCCTGCGACGCTTCGACAGTCCCAAGGAGATCTTCGACGCCTTCTTCCCGGTGCGAATGAAGCTGTACGAGGAGCGAAAGCGCTACTACGAGGGACTGCTGCAGGCGGAGGTGCTCTTCCTCGACAACCAGGTGCGCTTCATCAGGGAGATGAACGGCGGCATCATCAAGATGGAGAAGGTGAAGGAGGCGGCGCTGACGAGGCAGCTGATTGAACGCAACTACGACAGCGACCCGGTGAAGGCGTGGAAGAGGCAGTACGCGCCGGAGGACGAGGCGAATAAGAAGAAGGATGGAGAGGAGAATGATGCCAAAGAGGAAGACTCCGCCGAAGAGGAGGAGGAGAAGGAGGAGGTGGGTGTCCCTGACTTCAACTACCTCCTCGGCCTGCAGATGCGGCGCATGTTGCTGGAGCACGCCGAGCAGCTGATCAAAACGCGCGACGACAAGCACGCCGAGCTGACCAAACTGCAGCAGACCACACCGGCGCAGCTCTGGGTAGCCGACATCGACGACTTTCTCGCCACACTCGACGAAGTGGAGACGAAGGAGAAGAAGGAGGCGGAGAAGAAGGAGAAGAAGGAAGGTGACGGTGGTGGTGCTACAGACGGCAAGAAGAAGAAGCCGCCCACCAAGGGGAAGAAGAAGAAGGGCGGCGACGATGATGATGATGGTGCTCCAAAACTGCAAGCGGCGGCGGCCGCCGGCGTCCCACCTGCTCGGGGCGAGCGAGTCCAGCCCAGTGTTGACCTGGAGAAGTACCAGCCAAAGGAGAAGAAGGAACGAAAGAAAGCCGACAAAACTGAAAAGACGAGCAAGCGCAAGAGGGAAGAGAAGGAGAGCAAGGAGGATGACAAACAGCCAAAGATTACTCAGTTTCTACCGCTCTCTCCCAAAACGGAAGACGAGGACACTGACAAGGAGAATGGGTCTGTTGTGTTGCCTATTGGCAAGCCAACTACGCAGAAAATGAAACTGAAACAGACGACGCTGAGCTTTAAGCCGCCGGCTGATCGTACCAACGCACCTGTCGCTTCAACGTCCAGCAAACCACCGGCTCCTTCGAAAGATGTTATTCAACTCGAAAGCGATAGCGAGGAGGATAAACCGCCAACCAAGGTGGCTAAGAAGGTGCCAAAGGCTAAAAAGGTAATCAGTGTTTGCAACCAGTGTGTGCAACCTTTACTAATTTCATTTTTATTTTAGGTAATCACTAAAACCAAAAAACGAACTTCGTCGGATTTTGAAAGCGAAGATGATGATGATAGTATCTTCAAAGCAAAGGTATTTTTCATTGATTATTTTATTTTTGTAAATGATTAACTTAAAATTTCTCATTTAATAGAAGACCACGAAAAAGCATCGTAATGTTTTCTCAGATGATTCTGACGACGAAAGGCCACCATCCTCTCAATCAACTGCCAGCAGCAAGTCCAGCAGCCGACCTGCTCGTGGAATTAAGAAGGTGAACTACAGAGCTATCATCAGCTCTTCAGACGAATCTTCGAACAGCTCTGATGAGAAGGACAACTCAACTTTGAACATTGAATCCGATGACCTATTTGACGACTAGATTTCTATAGTCACTTCCGAGGAGCATTTTATTTAATTGCATTACATAGTTTAACTATATTACCTAGGCACCCCCTTTACACTTGGTGTCTTTTCTATAAGTATTATTTTCTACAATAAATTATTGCATGTTTTCACGCCATTTACCCTCGTTTTACGCACTCTTCAAGTGTGTGTTTTCCATCCAAAGCGCACCATCTGCGTTTGAAGGGAGTGAGAAGTGCATTTGAGCGGTGTGCAATTGAGGCTAAGTCGGTGCAGTCAGCAGCGAGAGCAGCCTGTTTTGGCAGTCTGGCTGACTGGCGCGAGAGCACCGACGGTGGTGGTGGTGGTGGTTGCCGTTGGCAGCATTTGACAAGCACTGGGCATAGAGGCACACAAGAGGAGCCTGGATTCTGCTCGGGATAGTGCCAGTCGGCGCTAGCTGCACTGCACTTTCAGTGTTATCGTCATCGGCGATTGTTGTTGTTTCGATGCTGCTGCTGCCGACGCCACCGTCACTCGCCCTCCTTGCTCGCACCTTGGTGTCCTCGTTCAGCTCTGACCAGCACCGTAACCTGAGCACTGGTCGCAGCAGCTGAAGCACTCGTCTCTCAGCTGCTCTCTGCATGTTCTCTCCGAGCTCTCTCAGCACGGTGCAGCTACCCCTTCTGGTCCTGGTTCGATGAGACACCACCGTCCTTCCAAGTACGAGCACCAAAGTGACTGTCGGTGACGCAACCGAGGTGCAGCTTCTTCTTTTGTTGTCTCTTCTCCCTCACTTCTACCCGTTAGCTACCAAGTGTTTTTCTTCTCTTGCTTGTGCACCTCTCCACCAGTGGCAGCTGAAAGTGACTGAAGCCCACGTCGAGTGCCTTCTCGATCCAACTGTTGATATACTTACTGCTTGACTTTCTTCATACCCGGTTTTCAACTACTGGAACTCTACAACAACAACACCTGTGATCCAGCACTTGCGTCCAGCTGAGAGGATGGACGAATTAGTCGCCTTCTCCACCGGTATGTGCCATGAAATGCTATTACATCTGTTGCTTTGTCTGAGCTGTTATTATTTACCTTTGCTTGCCCCACTCAGACGAGAGTTTCCTCTCAAACAACAGCAGTCTAAGTGGCGGTACCTCTGATAGAAATGGCGATGCAGTGTATCTGCGTTTCAGTGAACTGGAAAAGAAAATCACTGACCAAGCAGATGAGATTGTTTGCTTAAAGAGCACATTAGCAGACGTTCTGAGAAGACTGAGTCAACTTGAAGGACGCGGTAAGTGTTTCACTTGTTTGTCTTACTTTACTCGTTGACCCGGTGACATTGCCAATTACCATTTCCCTTAGCCATCGTCACCACATCGCACATATCACCAAGCAACAATGGTCACCACGGCAAGGGCAGCAGCTACATGACTCGCACTGGGACTCTGGTAAAGTCGAACTACCCCAAATCAGTGGCCAACGGAAACGGCAATGGCAACGGCACACTCTACGAGCCACACTACTCCGTTCGACGGCCTAGCAACTCGCAGTATTCCTCGTCTACCTCGCTGCAGAATGAAGTGGCCAACTCGGCCATCACAGGCTACGGATCACAGGCTTCTCGCGGCCCCTCGCCTCTGCCCGGTTCCAATGTATCAACGTACCGCTCAATGCCGCTCTCCAATGCCGGCACGTACAAATCGCCGACCACGCCAGCGCTCAACCGCATCAACAGCAGCGGTAATCTCAAGTCGATGAAGCGATGGTCAGCCAGTCAGGAGTTTCGGCTATCATCTCTCTCCGACTCCAAGTAAGTACCCCCCCCCCTTGCGCTGCCAATTGGTCTGACTTGTGACTTTCGGTGTCTGCGTTTCTCCCCCTCCCTCTCTGTGTTAAATGTCACGCATCACTCGCTTTTGCTTTGCTAGAAAACTAACAATAGCAACACTCATCTGATTCTTTTGTGTTACTCTGCCTTGGTAGAAGTGTCTTCTTCCATTCTCTTGTCATCCGATTGCACGCACGTCAGAAAGTCGCTTTTCCCCTTGCCATTCTCTTCCCTTCCTCTACCTGACCCTAGTTTGTCCTTTATGTCTTCTTATCTGTCTAATTGCCACTAATCCCCTAAACCTAATCTAAGCCACTCTTCCTCCTTCTCCTCTAGACGAACTAGCGGTTCACTGCTGAACTTGCATGCACTGAAAACGGTTCCTCATACTGACAAGCTGACAAAGCACAGAGTGGGGTAAAGTGTGAATATTGAATATTTTGATTTTATATGCTAGAGTAAACAAAAAGTGGTCACCACTTGGGTTGATTGCTAGCCAAGGTGTTGTCTTTCATCGTATATTTAAATAATGCACATTTCGGACAAACCATATCACGACGGCAGTATTCGTCACACTGCAATCGACACCTGCACACACACACTGCTGAACGCTTCTGATTGAGCATGGAAGGAGCATTTTCTGTCAGCCTTTAGTGATTTCTCTATTGTTCTCTCCACTGCACGACTAAACCACTAATTGCGCTTCTGTTTTTGCTTCCTCTCACCTAGTGCTTTCAAGGACTTTTACTACAACCAAGGTAGGCTTCACTTGCTCACTGGTTTCTGTTGAGCATCAACACTGCCACTGAATGTCTTGTTCCTTGCAGTGGAAGGCGTCATTCGATTCATGCTCAACGACCGACCTATCATCATCAATATTCCCACTGACCTCCTGCAAACGTATACGATAAAAAATGTGACTAGCCCACCGACACAGCGTCTGAAACTGGAATGGGTGTAAGTGTGTGTCTACTGCCGCCACTTGTTGCTTTGTCTTATTCTCTGCTGTTTGTTCTATTAATAACCGATCAATCGGTAATTGCTCTTCTCTCTTTCTCTCCCTTCTCCTCAACTGACCACCATGACGGCCACAGATATGGCTACCGTGGAAAGGATTGCCGACACAATTTGTACCTTTTGCCCACCGGTGAGATAGTCTTCTTCATAGCTGCCGTCGTTGTGCTCTACAACATCGACGATCAAATCCAGCGACACTATAATGGACATACGGGTGAGATTCGCTGCCTCACGATTCACCCCAATCGTCTGCTCATTGCTACCGGGCAGACACTGGCCAACAACGAAAGGTAAATGAAAAGTAGGTAAACTGCCGTTTTTTATGGGACTGTTTTTACCTCATTACTACAGTCGCTTCGAAAAGAGGCCTCACATACGAGTTTGGGATTCAGTCAGCTTAAACACCTTGCACATTATCGGTCAGAATGGCGAGTTTGACCGCGGCATCAGCTGTTTGGCTTTCAGTAAGCTCGACGGCGGCAACTTGCTGTGCGCCGTCGACGAGTCCAATGACCACATAGTCTCACTGTGGGAGTGGCAGAAGGGCTCCAATGGCCATCGACTGTCAGAGTCGAAGTCTACCTGTGATGCTGTCCTGGCAATTGAGTTCCATCCAATGGAGAAGTACACGCTCATCAGCATCGGCAAAGGTCACATCTTCTTCTGGGACGTTGAAGGGGGCACACTGCAGAAGAAGATTGGCATGTTTGAGAAGCAGGAAAAGCCGAAATACATTCTCTGTTTGGCCTACAATGACATGGGCGAACTGCTCACTGGCGACTCCAACGGCAACATTACCATCTGGCATCAGAGCTCAAACCGCATCGTCCGCACAATTCACAATGCACACGATGGCTCAATCTTTGATATTTGCACACTTAAAGACGGAAAAGTTGTCTCGGGAGGTGGAAAAGACAAGCGAATCATTGAATGGGACGCCAACATGAATCGCACTGGAAGGGAGGCAAAGGCAAGTGAAGGCATGGTATAGCAGTGTTCACGGTTCAACTAACGAACACCTTATCTCATCTTAAGCTTCCTGACCAATTTGGTGGCGTGCGCACGCTGACCACCGGTAAAGGGTCGATGTTGATTGTCGGCACGACGAAGAACTGCATACTCCAGGGGACAATGACGCTCAACTTTTCTCTGGTCATTCAGGTACGAAAATGGAGTGCAGTGCTTCTGTCAAGTCCCTCATCATCATCACCTTCACTTTCTGTCCCTCTCTCCCTCACAGGGTCACACCGAAGAGGTATGCGCCCTGGCGACGCATCCCACGCAGAACCAATTTCTGACCGCCGGCTACGACAAGGCAGTTCACCTGTGGGACTCGATGGCGCACCTGGTCGTCTGGAGCAAGGACATTGGAGAGAGCGCACAGGCGGCGTCCTTTTCGCCTGACGGCAGCATCATCATCATCAGCACGACCACCGTCGGTCGGTGGATCGTCTTTGACGCGACGACGCGCCAGTTGATCTCCATCCACAGTGACGGCGCCGACGTCATCGAGTGCATCAAGTTCTCCCCTGACGGACGGTATCTGGCTTTCGGTTCACGCGACAATAACATCTACATATACCTCGTCAGCGAAGAGTATCGCAAGTTTAATCGCATTGGTCGATGCTCCGGACATTCAGCGTACATTACACACATTGGTAAGTCTATTGAAGGTCCCCTCTTTCCACAAATCAGCTTGACCGCAACTTGTTCTCCTTTGCATTTCTTACAGACTGGGACATCAGCAACACGTACATACAGTCGACTTCGGCGGGCAATGAGCATCTCTTCTGGAACGCCACAATTTGCCGGCAGCTGAACAACATGGCCATTGCCCGAGACCTCACTTTCAGCACTCACAACTCAGTATTCGGCTTCAACGTCTTCGGCATCTGGCCGGAGAACTACGACGGTCCGGACGTCTGCTCTGCCGACCGCTCTCACTCCGGCAAACTGCTGGTGACGGGGGACAACCTCGGTCGACTGAACCTCTTCTCCTACCCCGCCTGTCAGCCCAAGTGCCTGCACCACTCATATCCGGGCCACAGTGTCACCGCCGCCGCCGTGCGCTTCCTCTCCGATGACAGTCGGGTCATTAGTCTAGGCGGTCGCGATTCGAGTATTATGCAGTGGTCCGTCTCCTAGCGCCTTTCACCCCCCCCCCCCTCCTCTCTTTTTGCAGCCCTTCCTTTTTTCAAATCAGATCTATTTATTTTCGACTTATGATTGCCATTTTACTTACCTTGCCTCAGCTATTTATTTATTTATTTACTTACTTGTCCCCAAAACTCTGCAATACGGGTCGGTGGTGATCGACTCTCTTTGATGTGACCTTATCAAGCCTTCGAATTTTAAATGGCCCGCCAAACACCAGTGCTTGAGCTGCGTGTTTTATTCTTTTTTTTCAGAACATGTAATGTGTACAAAGTAAAATGTTGACAATCAGATTGAACAGATTGATTCAGTAACATTGGTTTCAGAAACTACGAAAAATACAAAAAGCTATTACTTACAAAACCGATGAGATTGCACAAGGGTCACTTATCACTGTTGCTCTTGTTGTCTTCCAGCGGATCATAGCCTGCCTCCATTTTCTCTTTAAACTTGAGGTACTTGTACTTTCTCACGAAATGCGTCACCCACTGCGAAGGGCAGTCCGCCTCGAAGGCGTCTTTGAACTTGGCGCAGAGCCCATTTGCCGTCGCCTCGTCCTTGTCTTGGTTTTGGTCCAAGCACTGCCAGTACTGGTCGCGAGCAAAGTAGCACTTGGTTCGTTGTTCTTTACGAGGAAAGGACATTGTCGCCCCAGTGCCAGTGTCAGTGGTGGTATCGCTGGATCAGCGGGGAGGTAGCCGAAAGAGAGAACTCAATGACTGCTGGACCTTGCCTGTTTACGAGCAGCAGACAACAACCGGCAAAACACATTTTTTCCAAAACAGCTGCTGAACAAAACAGACATCCGTGCGAGCAGACATGTTTTCAACTCTTTTGCAAAGGCGGGTCCTCCAGGTCAATGGTTTCGCTGTAAAACCGTTTCACTTCGCCGGAAAGTAATATTTTTCGAGTATCAGAATTTAATAACTTTGTATAAAGCCTGTATGTACAAAAATGTGCGAAAGTATTGTATAATGTAAGTATTGTAAAAAGATGAAAGCATTTTGTCTACTCTTTTGCCTTTTTCTTGCGTTTGCGTTTTCGGTTGTTCTCAGCAACAGAGTAGCCGTTTCGCTTCTTCACTTTTAGTTGAAATCCTTCTTTCTTTGCCAGTTTTTTCAACTGGTAACGGGAATGCTTTTCAAGTCGGGAAAATAACAGATCCTAATGTAATAAATGCAACAAATAATTAATACAAAAATCAGAGTTACACAACAATTACTTACTGAATAAGAAGTTATTGCCTTGACAGTGTCGCTTAGATCAGGGCTGAGACTTCCATGTGCAGATAACTCTCTTATCTGAGTATACTTTTTCTCCATCAAAGGTAGGTTAAACGCAATAGCAGCACAGAAGTTTCGGCGAAATTTTGGAGAGAGTCCGTGCTTGTAGTAGATAGCTAGGACTTTGTAAAAGTCTGATATAATATCGGAGGTTGTCTTATTAAACTGAGCCCAAGCAAATGCATTTACTACACTTTCGTCTTGAAGCTTTTTCTTGGCGATAGGTGTTTCAAAGTCAAAAAGACCAATATGAAAAACGTACTTCCCTGAAAGCCGGTCAAATTGAAGAAAATCAGGCATATTTAAACAGGGGGTGACATCATCTTCATCCGACGGCGCATAGGCATTGACTTTCGAAAAAGAAGGTTGAGGTTGGTTGCCATTACTGTCACAGTTAAATTCAACTTGTAATTTGTTTCCTGGTTCCATATATTGGCAATCGGGCATTTCGAAATCTGGAATGACCAGCGGTGAGAATGCTGAACTGGTATGTGATCCCAAGACAGGTTGTGATGTTGAAGGCCCTGATGTAGGAGCAGGATGCACAGGAAGAGAAGAATGGTTCACCGGAGGGTTTACTTGATGATTTCCATTTTGCTGAACCGAACTAACCAGTTTGCTGTTTATGTTGTTGTAGATGAACGCTAATTTGCTATCCCAACGTTCACATTCAGCGGTGTCCTCAGTTTGTTCAGCATCGACTAGTAAAAAGTCTATGTCCATTATTTGACTACGAACTTGTTCAAACTCATTTAAAGGCGGCGTTATGCCAAAGCGACCTTCGCGTTCCCATTTGAAGATAATTTTTCGAAGTTGAGCGCGCTTGTTAGATAAAGCTTTAACTGAATTTTCGGTCAAGTAACCAGAAGAGTCTTTTTGAACAAGAAGATGAACAGCAGGGTCCATGATGAAACACAATTTTCAAACAAAATTTGACAATAAGTACACAATTTTTGGTGCGAAAACAAGTCTAAACCTGATGATTCAAAATGAGTTTTTGTTTGTCACTTCGTGGCAACACCGATATGACTTTTTCCCACAGTCATAACAAAGTGACTCACCCAAAAATCCGCAAAAAGTTTTGGAGAATTGTCCGTTTCTATGAGTTGTCTTAATAACAATCGTAGCGGCGTTCCAGCTTGATCATCTAGTCATCTGGTGTAATCGTGTTTTGATCAGCCAGTGAAAGCGTGCTAACACCAAGTGACCAGCCCGGCGACACTAGCCTTGAATATTGAATATTGAAGCCCTTCATCAGTGTGTACGCTTGAAGTAGTTGAACTTTGCACTATTGATCTCGAAGCATTCGCATTTGTGATCACTGATCATCGTCTATCTTTCTTTGTGAATCACTATCTCTACTGCCAATTGTTTTCCTTCAAGATCGTAGTAAATCGCACCGACTCTGCTCTATAGTAGCCACTTACGTTGTTGTAGACAATAATGAAGAGCAGGCGTCGTGGCCAGCCACATTAGTCGTCGCCCACAACTCACGCCGATGGGAAGATAGGAAAAGTCATCATCAAAGCCTTATTCATTGGGATTGGCGCTGTTTCAGTGTGTTGCCGCTGCCTGGCTGCCCCGTGACGACTGGTGTACCAGCGCACACCAGCGTTCGTTTATCTCAGCCCTCGATCATGTCACCCGATTTGAAGCTGGATATGTCTTTAATGTGATTTTGCAGCCTGAAGTGCTTAGCTGAACCCACATATGATATCTGAAGTGAAGGAGCCACTCATTCGATTGATTTGCGGCCACCATCAACATTACACCAGCAGCAGCACCACCAACTGGTGTTGACGACTCGACTCGTAGGCTACAGCACTGCAACCTATTCCACCGCAAACGACAACAAGGAACACCACCGAGACCGCACACTTTGTACACTGTGAACCAAATTGTGATCAGCCACTGGGGGACCTGTAGTAAGGAGGTTCTGAAGAGGCAGCAACATTCCCTCGTCGTCTTGGCGACCATTTCAATTGTTATCAAGTTATAAGGCTCCAAATTCTTTTACTGTTGAGCTATCGCTCTCAGATTGGCCGTTTATGTTCCACTGGTGCGATTAACCTCTCAACAACATGTGCAACATCTTTAATTACCGATATTTAGACCGAACCCATTTGAAGGGATTCGAAAATTACAAGGTTTGTTTTTGTCTTATCCCAAAATCTTAACGCGCCGCTATTATTTTCTACAGCAGCATTTTTTGCCTTTTACATGTCTTTTGTATTTATCGATTTTTTGCTGTCCTTTACGGAAAGTGAAGGACTTTGTAGTTTGAAATGCCTGCCAGCAGAGAATTTTATTCTTTTCACTGACGCTTTTCCTTTTTAAATCCACGTCAGGGATCACTGCTTCTGTCTATCTATATGTTCTTTAGGCAAATTAGGCAAAAAAAGTTTTACCGAGCAGTAAGCGTTTTTAACAAGTCGCTGGCAATGCAAATGAGGCTTTAAAGTGTTATTATTCTCAGTAGACGACGACCACGCACGCCAGATACGTGTCACTTTTTAGCAATAATTGAGCGAGGGAAAGTGAGAGGATTGGCTTGCAATGAGAGGGGTTGCCCTTTGGATCCTCTCCCATTGGTGTGTGGTGAGCCAGTGTTTCTTCCCACCGTAGGCTAATTAAGTGACACTGATGCTCACACTTATCGGCCACTGTATAACAAGAAAAAGATTTGTTTGATTTCTTGCCGCGCGCTGCAGGGCGCAATGATAAGGAGAGCTCGTGCTGCTGCCATGGCATGTCAGTTGCTCTTCAGCATCTCTTGCACATTGCACTCGGACACTAGGTCACGTTGCGCCGTTGATTGATAGCGGAAATGTGCATTGATTGCCTGCATTGTGTAGTCTAATTTACCCAAAATGTTTCCTTTTCCCCTCCCCAAAACAACAGTACAACTCGAAGGACACCAGCCCACTGAGCAACTATGTTATGCACCCCTTCTGGAATCTCACCGTCAAGGTGGTGCCCATGTGGATGGCCCCCAATGTGCTCACCACCGTGGGCTTCCTCTTCACCGTCAGCAATGGCCTTCTGCTGAGTGTGTACGACTGGCAGTTCTTCGCCTCGAGTGACACTGCCCCCGCCTACCCGCCCATTCCGCCCATTGTCTGGCTGCTGTGCGCCGTCTTCCACTTTCTGGCGCACACGCTGGACGGCATTGACGGGAAGCACGCCCGTCGCACCAAGTCCAGTGGTCCGCTGGGCGAGCTGATGGACCACGGCATGGACAGCTGGACGTCCTTCTTCATTCCCTTCTGCATTTACTCCATCTTTGGCCGGGCCGACTACTCACAGACTCCGCTACACATGCTCTACATCTTCTGGACCATCTATATCACCTTCTACCTCTCTCACTGGGAGAAGTACAACACCGGCATTCTCTACCTTCCCTGGAGCTACGACGCCTCTCAAATTGGCCTCTTTGCGCTCTATCTGGTCACCTACTTTAACGGCTACGGCACCTGGAAGTACACTATCTGGGGCCTCACCAATGGACAGATCTTTGAAGTTCTCTCTTTCGGTTAGTGGCCAATGAAAGTGAATTGCTGTGATTTTATTTAATTTACTTTACAACTTTTCCTCCTCTAATCGCAGTCACTAGTCTACTCTTCTCTGTTCCGGTCACTGTGTACAATGTCTACAGCTGCAAGACCCCCAAACAGTCAAACCTCTGGGAGTCATTTCGTCCTCTGGTCTCACTTGTAATTCTGTTCACTGTCACAACTATCTGGGCGCTCTGTTCGCCCAATAAGGTCTTGGAAGCGGAGCCCCGAACTTTCTACTTCATTGTAGGCACTGTCTTTTCCAATATTGCGGTTTGTTTTTCCTTTGTCCTTTTTTTCTTCCTATCTCATTCGGGTCCCTTGTCCTCCAAACAGTGTCGCCTAATCGTCAGTCAGATGTCATCTTCTCGCTGTGAACTCTTCAACTGGCTGCTGCTGCCTCTGACGCTGTCAACATTGGGCGCTCTTCTGGTTGACCTGAAGGAGAATGAGCTTCAACTGTTGCGAGTTAACGCCATACTGAGCACTCTAGTCCACCTGCACTACGGAATTTGTATTGTGCGGCAGATGTGTGTACACTTTAACATCTACTGCTTCCGCCTGGGCAAGCGTCAAGAGAAGACGTCCCCCGAATTGGAGAACTTAGGTAAACGAATGTAAACAAATTACACCTGGCTCAAACAAACAGAACCTGCTCGCCTTGCTCTCTTTTCTTCTTGCCTGCTTTCACTTCCGTTGCTCCCTTTTCTGCTCGGGCCGTTAAACCACTAGCCGGACAAAGCTACTCTATCTCTCTCTCTCTCTCTATCTACTTTTTTTCTGTGCTCCTAATTCACCTTATTTTTACTTTAATGCTCTCTAAATTCTCTTATTAGTTTTGATATAAAATGATTTGAATGACATTCTTTTGTTGGACATGCCTTTCCGGGGAATGATTTTGCTTTTTATTTATTTATTTATTTAAAAACCACTTTATATACAAAGTGCCCATTGCTATCTCTCTATAACTTTGCCGTAATCAACGTCCCACTAACCACCGGTCTCTCTTCACCTTCCCCACTGTAACAGTCTGAAGAGCTGAATGGCCAATGACCAACGAACAGCTGATGATGGCAGGACAGGCTTCCACGGACAACCCTTCCACAATATGCAAAGCGGCAGTTGAATGCACTGCACTCTCATCCATTTCACGCACACACACTGCGCACACAGGCACACCTGTTGGACACACACTTACACACACACACACACACACTCACTAACAAGCATCGAGAGTGTCCCAACACTTGCGACAGTCTTCAAATATTTTCCTAGTCACTTTCCCCTTGCCTGTATTTCCTCCTTTCTCTTTCTTCCTTTTCTCCTTTAGCTTCCTTCAGCGCCACTGAGACACTACTCCTTCAGCGCGGCAGTGCTTCAATTAGCCAGCGACCTTGAAATGGCGCAAATAAAGCTTACACGCGGTTAGTATTATGTCTGCCAGTGGAGTAACTGCCGACCTGACCGCCAAGAGAAGAGCAGCTTGCCGAGTGCAAAATGACCATGTGCGCTCCTTTGAGATGTTCAGATCAGTGCGCAGCTCTTCAGCAGTTTAGGGCGGACTAATTGCTGCTGTGGCTGCTGCTACTCTCTAGCAGCTTATCGTTCACTGGTCGCAGTGTGAAGCGCAGTGTGAAGGTGAAAATCTTCGTTGCGAATTGGCGCGTTTTTGGCTGCTTCTCACTGCGCAGACCAGTAGACACTGGACGCCGAGATCAGTGGTGCTGGGGGGGGGGGGGGTCAGTCAGTGAAGTCAGTGGGCCAATTGGTGCAGTGTCTGCCGAATATTCGAGTGTTTCTTCGCCTTAATACCCCCTTTCTCTGGGCACAGACACACTTTTTTCACAGCAATGGCAGCAGTAGAAGGAACAGCTATGCCACACAGTAAGCACTTTGGCTGTTTTCTGCCTTTTCCCATCTTCGCAGATGGCCATGTTAAAGCAGTAGCATAAGCAGCAGTTGTCAGTGTAGCAGCAACAGCAGAAGTCTGTAAGCGCCTTTCTTTCGCAATTGTTTTTTTGGCCTTGAACGTGGTGTCTGATTTTGGTCGACTGCGCACGTAAGGCAGTCACTCTCCCCGTACTATGGCAGCTGTTCGGTGGAAGGTAGGCCTTTACGTGCGCAGCCTACCCAAAGTCGGTGCAGCAGTCACTTTCTCTTTCTCTGGTGGTGCTGTCTTTGAGAGCATGATGCTTCATGCTAACCCTGGATACGAAGCAACTACCACAACTACCGCACGACTAGCACTACTGCACAACGTCGTCTCAGGACGGACAGGCCTTTGTTGATTTCTCGTGGTGCCACCGCCATCGGTAAGTGGAACACACTGTTGGACCGTCCTGGAACGGTGCACACTCACTCACGCTCTGCTCTTCTCTTTAGATTGCTGGAGGAGGCTGCCTTTAGTTGCATCTTCCACCTCGCTGACGACGCTCTTCCTCTGCTCTCCTCGCTGGATCACCCCGGTGCCCATGGTGTCTCCGCCATCGCTCACTGCTGCTGCTGCTGTTGATAATGAGTGCCCGTGATGCGACTGGAGTTGACTACTCGACAGCCAGCTCATCAGCCGCCTACACCGCCACCCAACTACCTGTTAGCATGTACAGGACGGAGGGTGGGGCGGTCGGCGGGGAAGAGGACCAGGCGGCCTCGTCCAGCACACTGGAGCAGGAGAGTGCCACTGCTGGCAAACTGAAGAACAAGAAGCGTCAGCCAAAATATAGAGCAACTAAGCGGCCTCCATCCGAGCGCCGATTCCAATGTGATCACTGCGAAAGTAAGTCAGCGGGGGGAGATGACACGGCTGCCTAAGCGACTAATTTGCTGTCCTGGCGACGGCGGTGGTCGCTTTTCCGCTAATTCATTCTCTGGGTGACGGCTGTGTGGCTGTCAGTCGTTGCCACCTAGTGAACTTTCCTCTCATGCACTCTTCTCGTTCCCTTGCCAACCAACAGGTCGCTTTTTCACGCAAAAAGACGTGAAACGACACCTCGTAGTGCACACCGGTGTTCGCAACTTTCCCTGTCCGTTCTGCACTCAAAAATTTGGCCGTAAAGACCATCTAGTGCGACACGCCAAGAAGAGCCATGACCAGGACACTCGCTCCTTCAAACGACGAAATGGTCGTGTGTCCCCCGGTGCCTCTTCATCATTCGTCACCGAATCGACAGCACCGAAAAGACCGTCCACCCGCAAGGGGTCCTCCCGGTCACGGCGCAAAACTGGCGACACTGGAAGAGACCATCACTTTGCGCAGCCGTCCACCAGCAGTGCCTCGAACGCCACCCTCACAACTACCTCAATTACCTCACCTTCCACTAGTTACTACTTGCACGACAACGGCTTCAACAACAGCTTGAACCGTGCCGCAGCAGCTACCTCGACACATCCGCACTTTAGCAACTCCACCATAATGCTTTCATCAACTTCTACCTCACCATTGACGCCCTTTCCTAAGATGACACTTGTTGATGTTCACTCCTCTACCTCCGCATTGACTGCCTCCATTACTCACCCACGAAACTACCATAGTTCATTTACCTATGAGTCCCCTACCTCAGCTGCTGCCAGCTCCAACTTCAACTACAACATCAACGGCGCGTCCACTGCCGTGGCCACCAGTTTCAACCAGTTTCTACCTCCCCCACCGGACGCAAGTGCGGGCGGCAGCCAGTACGCCAGCCTGCAGTTGCCTCCCCCTGGAAACGCCTACCTCAGCTACGACTACAAGCCACCACCGGGCAACAGCTCTCTCAACTACCCTGGCAGTAGCAGTTCTCACCACGAAGCCTTCAACTCAGGTCACCTGCCCGGTGCCGCCCTGCCCGGCAATGGCGCCGGCAATCTATCCTTCAAGACGATCACTGCCGAGGGCTTCAACAACACCTGCATTGAGCTGGAGTACAGCGCAGCGGCCGCGGCAGCTGCCGGCATGGCCAGCGCCTTCGGCGGCACTGCTCCCGCCATCAGCAGCTCATCAGCGCCCTTCGGCGACAGTGGTCAGCATGTGGCCACTCGCTTTCACAGTCCATTCAACTGACACATTTCGCCTTTTACTCTTCTCACTCTCCCCTCCTTTTCGCTCTCTCTCTCTCTTTCTCTCAACCGGTGCTGTCTTTGTCTCATTCTCGTCAAACTATAGTAAGCTCGCAAATACCTTCAACCAACAGTGATTTTGCCTTCTTTTCGATACTTTTCATTATCCTTTATGTTTGCTGTTTTAAGTATTATTATTCTCCTTCTCCTTAACTACCTCTTCTTATTGCCAACGTGTTCGTGGCGCCATTGCCAACGAATTCCTTATTTTGTTGTCCCCCTCTACCTCAATGCGGAAGTCGTCTGAAGGCGTGTGTCACTACCAACTAACTCCGGTGCCTTTTGATAGTTGATCGATTGACACCACATTCAGGCACTTCCCAGTTTTGATTTTTCTAAACTAATCTAACTCCTTGCCAAATTCTGTTACTACTTTCTAAATTCTCAGTTTTGTTTTTATTTTCCTTATGAACTAAATTGTACCTGACATATCTATTTTACTATTTACCTTTTCTTCTATATTGCCCTAGTCTTGTTTTTAGACAGATTTTTCCTTTTCCTTATCAATTAGGACAAAATTTTATTTTCCGTTTTAATTTAACACCTCTTACTATTGATCAAAAATTGTCGCAATGCTGTTACTACTTTTTCTACTCCTTATTTCAACAAACAGCATTACCACTTTATAGTGATTTACTTGACATTAATCTTCTTGCAACCTTCTCTACCTCATGTGACTGTTCACAAACATCAACACACCACTACCACCTCAATTTGCCCCGGTTATTTTCTTATATTCTTTTTCTGATTCCAATTTAATATGATGCAAATTATTGTATATCCTTTGTTGGTTGACTGTTCTTACTTGCCATTATACACTCACGCAATGACGACTCCTTTTGTACTCTACCTCATTTACCCAAATTGTACCCCTTCTTCATTACTTCATTGAACCATTGCGCATTGTTGCCTTTGCTTTCATTTACAAGAAGCATCCTTTTCCTTAATCTTCCTTCTTTACACATTTGCTATGGTCACCTTTTTTAAAATAAAGATTCAAAAATCGACGATTGTAGTGAAAATTTACATAATACAGTAATGACGCTAGAAGACTGGTAAGTTTAAGTGTGATGAATAGGCCTGGCGTACGGCTTCATTTGATGAAGTGAACTGACTGGCTTTACTTTGAATGGCACTGCTGATACAGCTGCTGCTGCTGCCGCGGGAGATCGAATGGGGTGTTGACTGATGCAATTCACTGCGGAAATTGACTGCCCAGACCAAAAAGCAGGGGATGATGTGATTTCGCTGGCCTCAGAGGGCCAACTATACGGCGCTATTCGGGAGTTGGCAGTGCTCGAGTTGACATCACTGCGTCCAGGCACTCCACCGGCAGCACCACCACCAGCAGCAGAAGCAGCAACAACTACAGCACCGACAGGACTACTGGATGCCTCTGATTGACTGTGGACAAATGAGTGACAGGTGAGGAAGTGATCAGTGCAACGGTCGATCACAAAGTGCCTACCTGAAGGCGTTGTTGAAGCCGCCGTTCGGAACACAATCGCTCCCTTCCGCCGTAATGACGCCCAATTCACGCAGTTGCTGCTTGCGAATTTCATCGTAGTAGTCCTGAAGCAATTTTAAAGTCAACAACAGAATGCACTTTTTAAGTGATGGTGCGTATCACTTACCGGCACTAGAAATCGCTTAATCTCAAAGAGTGCTTTGCTAATTCGCAAATAGGCATCGGGCGCTGGCGCATAGGCGGTAATCTCCACGTGCAGATCATCATGCAAATGGGCATATCTGGTATCACACTTTTCGCGTAATTCATCCTCCTGTGGTTGGAGAAAGAGATGATTTAGATATACGATGAAAATCACTGTGAGACAATCCGGCACACAACCATGGTTGATTGGTCACGCACAGTGGCAGAGGACTATCTAATGAGGCATTGTCTGGGAGGAAATGTGGCAGTCATTTTATCAGAGAGAGACAGTGCTCAGTGAGAGGGCAACTTCAACATTTCAATTGATCCATTAGGTCAAGTCTTGACCATTTGATCGAGCCTGAATTGACAAGACTGTGTAGCTGTTCTTACCTTTTCTTTGTTGCGCATTGAACCACGGCCAAGAATGGCCATCTTTGTCTGTGTTTGCTCTTGAAGCCATTTTAGGGAATTGCCCTTTGGACCAAGGAGTTTGCCTACAAAGTTGTACTTCAAAAGAAAAAAAAAGTTTCTTATTAATAAAGACGAGCTTAGTTTTTGCTTTTGAAAAGGTTTAGAAGCGTTGTTAGTTAAAAATTACGTTAGGATGATCAGCGACGGGCACGATTACTTTCACCTGTAATCGAACTGGTTTGCCGTGGTGCACGTCTAGGACGGTCACGGGAACAACTGGCTGTACTGATGAAGGGCCTCCACCACCAGGCGAGGGCGATTCGGCCTTGTCACTTTGTTGGGCCATTGGCTGTTTTGTAAAGTTTCAATTTAGAAGTTAGAAAACACTTTAGAATTATGATTGGTCAGGTATTTAGTTTCTATACACACAAAGCTTTGCAAAAAACTACCTGCATCTTCTGCGATATTTTTGCAAAATAACACTCTGCCTAGATTCTCATAGTTCTCGTCGACGAACGATGCCACTAAAGTATCATCACCATGGCAATGGTCGAGGTAGTCGCGTTCAGTTCAACACGAGATCATCAAAGTGAATGGCGCTAAAGTATCCTCCCGTGACGATCTTTCGTGCGTTCACTAATTACAACCACCAGTCTTGATAATTAGATTGGCGGTAAATATTTGCTGAGCTGAACGCTTTCATTTCGAATGCTTTTGTAATTGAGGTAACGCACACAATCGCGAAGCTTTGGTTGGTAATGCCCTACCTAATCAGTTTAGGTAAACACACAGAGACAGCGGTCATTCTACAGACTTTCTGCTTCTGATATTTCCAACAAAAAAAAGAAATGATACCCATGCCAAAAACTCAAAAACACTTTTTCTGATAACTAAATTTTTAATGTCAAAAGTGAAAAAAGACATACCTGAAAAGGAACCAAAGCGCAAGTAGGATAAATGAGCACCAATGATAGTCGATCAATTGATTACTGTTTGCAGGTAGATTGTCAGTCAACTGAGTAAATGAGAACACAAGTTCAAAGAAAGAGAATTCAGTCAGAGTGAAACCATATTGAATGACCGAGCTAGTAATGATGAGTTGAGAATAGCAACTGCTGTGCTCTTGACTGCTACTGGAGAATATGACACTGTGTCGTCGATGGCAGTGTGTCAGTCACTGGGACTCAACTGAGGCAGTGAGAACTTGCTTTGCTTCGGCGGCTTTTTTACATCATCATCATCATCGTCAGTGTGCAGCAGCACAGCAGCCACTCCACTTTCGTCTTCTTCGCGCCCACTAGGCAATGACTGAACGGTGTGGGGCAAAGAGTCGTCCGCCGCCGCCGATACCTTGCAACCGCGTGCCAGTCAATCGGCAATTGGCGCCCGGCGCTATTATTCGAAGCAGTGGCCAACTGCAGCGGCAGCAGCAGCAGTCATGCTTCGTCCGCTAAACTTCTTGCTCTTGGCGCAATCCATAGAAAAACACAATCACCTCCACTGCTCCCTCTCTCTGTCTCTCTTTCTTTAACTTCTCCGCCCTTGCTTGCGGCCATTATCGTCGCCAATGAAAGAGACGAGTTACAGCCATCAAAGTGCAGCAGCAGCATTCAATATAAAATCGAGCAGCCTAGCAGCGTCAAGCAAATGTAGCGCAGAGCGGCACTGGCAGCGAGAGCAAAAGCAGTCCGTTACGCTGGGCGCACAGTGGCCAGTCCCACACAGTTGGCATTGTGTCCACTAATCGAACCACTGACTATGCCTACTACTACTTCTCCAGTGGCTGAAAGACACACACACACACACTTTCGGAGGAGAGAAAGCTGTCGATTATTATTAGACCAATCAATTCATCTTCGCAGTCAGCCGACTGACAGTTGATGCTGACCCACTGTGGTCTGAGCACCAAGTCAAATGTAACCACCGGTGACCAATTGCTGTCTTACTCTCAATGGCCATCTCTTTACGACCAGCCCGCTGCTACGCTTGTCAAGTCACCCCAGAGTCTGTCAAAGGGCCATTGTTTGTGCTCACCTGTCGCCCGGCAATTAATCGACCTGTACTACACATGCAATCACTGTATCACTGCCGTCCTATCTGCTCCTGGCCATCTTCATCTGGCTTCGGTCATTTCAGTCGATTTACAACTCCCGATAAGCTCGCACCAATGGTCCAGTTGTCCGACAATGCGGAGAGACTATTATTCGTCAGACACGTGTGATAATCCGCTTCGAATTTCACAATTCACACAAGTGCAATTGTCGATCTGCTCCTCCTCCTCCGGCTTTAATTAGGCTTTGTCTTCTCAAACTGCCATCATTTATCGTAAATTACCGCTAATGCCGCGGCCGTTTATATACACACACTTTGTTGGTGCAATCCATATGCGGGCACCTGAAAAAAAGACAACAGAAGCCTAAAAATAGTGCACAGTAAACTTTGAAAAAAACTCTATGGCTGCGGCTGATGCTGGTGCGTCTGGATATACTCTTCTGCCGAGTAAACGTTCACAATTTCTCCCGCCGCCATGACCACAACTCGGTCGTAGTTTTGAATGGACTCAAGCTTATGAGCAATATGCAGTATGGTGTGACCACGCAGTGTTGTCCGCACTAGCTCGTGCAGCACTCTTTCCGTCTCCGGGTCAATATTGGCAGTTACCTGCGCAAATAAAACAATTAAACATACACAGCTGACGAAAGGCTTCAGATTCACTGTAAAAAACTTGGCTTACCTCATCCATGCAGAGAATCTTCTTTTTATTTAGCACTGCTCTGGCAATCATGAAAAGACTTCGAGTTCCTGCACTGAGATCACTGCCGTTTTCTCGCAGTTCAGCATCTAAGCCGCCCAATGAATCGACCAAAATGTTGATATTACAGTTGTATAAAGCAGTCCAAACTTCATCATCTCGGTACTGGTCAAGTGGGTCAAGGTTTGAGCGAATAGTGCCACTGAAGAGGAATGGATCCTGAGGAATAATAAATATCTTCGACCTCAGCACTTCTAGATCGATCATTGAAATGTCAACACCGTCAATTGAAATGGAGCCCGAGTCCAGCTTGGTCAGGCGGAAAAGCGCTTGAAAAAGACTGCTCTTTCCACTTCCAGTCCGACCGACGATGGCAATGTGTTCAGCGGGCTGAATCGAGAGACACACTTTCTTCAAAGCCAAATCCAGATGTGGCCTGTACCGCATTGAGACATTATTGAACACAATTTGGCCTTTGGAAGGCCAAGAACTATCCACCAGCAGGCTTGGCTCATCAGCTGCTCCTTCCAAGCCGAAATTCTCCTCAATGGTCTTGAGAATTTGTGTTATCCTCTCAACGGAAATCAAATCCATCTCTGTTTGCGTGAACGTCTGCACCGACCCATTGAGTAGACTAGTGAGTGAAAGCGAGTACACCAAGGCCAGACCAATCAGCCCTGAATTAACTGCCTCTGTGTGGTAGTAGTGCAGACCGACAGCGATTAGCGCCACTGCCGCAGTTACCACCACTCCGAGCAGTTGCAGGCGAAGGTTCAGCCACTGCTGCACGGCATTGATGCTGTACTGAATGCGGTTGTACACATTCACCGATTCGTAGAAGTGCATCTTGAAACGTTCGCACTGAACGAATGCTCGGATTGTGGTCAGTCCTTGAATGGTGTCATCTAGCAGAGAGTAAATTGGCGAGAGTGACACAGCAGAGAGGCGCTTCAGCTCGCGGGATGTAGCTCGAAAGTATTTCTGTGTGAAAAACAAAATAACTTTTAAAAATGGCTCCTTTTTCTTACCGCCATTCTTACCTGAATAAAGTAATACGGAATAATCAATGGCAGGACAATGATCAAAATCCAAGGTAGTCCGTAAATAGTGACCACTAAGCTGGCTGCCAGGCCACTCACTTGTGCCAAAAATATGTTCAATGTAAATGGCAGTGCGTCATCGGTTTGAAAGATGTCACTGCTAAAGCGATTGATGATAATGCCAAATGCTGTCAAGTCAAAGAAGAGCAGCGACGTTTTCAGAACCGTAGTGAGCAGTCGATTGTGCAGAACAACTGCAGCTTTGATGCCACCGTACGCAAAGATGAAAGCTCGAATCAGAGTGAATACTGAATTGAGAATGGCAATGCCGATAAAGATGTACAGATAAGTCATTGAACTGCTGCCAGACTGCGGTGTTCGATTTTGCGTCCAATATGACAGCCAAAAGTCAGAAGTGGTCTTGGAGATTTGCATCAGCGCAATAGACGCCACAATGAGAGTAAAGACAAAGAAACCAACTGCTCTCATGTAGGATATGTAGACGTCAAACTTCACCAAACCGAATTCGCGCTCTTCGGTGGGTGCATCAAGTTTGACATCAGTCATCCCTTCTGCCAGTGAGTCCTTTCGAGAGAATGCAGCGTGGCGAGCAACTTCCTGAAAGATAGAATCAACAGTTTTTTCGTTGTTGATGACTCCGTTTTCTAGTGGAAGCACAGTGTCCGCGTCTCGACAGTAGTTCAAGTGATTTGTCGCCAGAACAACGCACTTATTGTGCGGCAACAGCATCTTCAAGAAGACTTTTTCATACATTTCCTGGGCTACTTTGACGTCCACTGAAGAAAACGGTTCATCAATGAGATACACGTCAAAGTCTTGGTACAGTGCTCGAGCGAAAGAAACCCTTAGTTTCTGCCCACCAGACAGAGTTTTCCCATTATTGCCCACCAGCGTTTGATCTCCGTTTGGAAACAACTGAAAAGATAGTACAACATGATAAAGATTGGCAAGTTCAAACGTGTTGACAAACCTTAAAGTCGGCAGTTAGAGCACAGGCGTCCACCACCCGATGGTACAGCTCCGGGTCCATTTGCTTGCCAAAGAGAATGTTCTCCCGAATTGATGTGTCTCTTACCCAGGGCTCCTGCGAGACGTAGCCAACCCCTTTTGCAAACAGCTTAGGATCCACAGCAATTGTTCCCTCCACGCGAGTCATTTCATTGAGAAGACTAAGCAAGAGTGAGCTTTTGCCACTGCCAACTTTGCCAATGACAGCAGTAAATGATCGCTGCGGAATATCCAACGTTATGTTTGACAGTTTGAAGTGGTCGGCCATTTCACTGTTCCCCTTTATGTAGGTGAAGGTGCAGTTGTTCAGCTGAAAGGCAAATCGATCGTGCTCCTGCAGTGGCAGGTAGTCCTCAGAAAGGTCCAATTCCTCGAGTAGAAAGAAGCGATCAAGTCGGCGGAGAGACACGAGCGCCTCAATGAGGCCATTGAGCACCCATGGCAGAGCATTGAGCGGCATGATGAGCATTCCCAGCAGTGCCAAACTGGTGAAGACTTTACTTGATGTTAAGCTTTCAGTGCCATTGATAGCGGCGTATGTTCCAAACACTAGCGAAGAGACTATCACCGGTGTTGTCGCCCAGAAGTAGACGCAAAGTGCATCAAGGTATTTGCGATATCGCAGATACTTCACCTCACTGGCTCGAAAACGAAAAACCTTTTCAATGAAAGAGTTCTCCCAAAAGTGCATTTTGATAGTGCGAATGCCGCGTAGAATTTCGGTCACCAGTCGAATGCGCTTGTCCTTCCACTTCATCATCTCAGTGCTGTAAGTGCCAATCTTTGTGCAGATGACTCGGTTGAGTGGAATAAGGGCGAGAATAAAAACTACAGCTGATAGGAAGACAACTCCGACTTCGACGTAGAGCAAATAAAGGGTGATGACTAGTTGCAGTGGCAGAGAGATGAACTGGTACAGTGAGGGTGAAAAGTTGACGATTCGCTCAATGTCAGTGTTGGCTAGGTTCAGCACCTGCCCTGTGCCAAACTGAGCAATGAGGTGAGATGAACGAACACGGAAGAGTTTGTGGTAGATGATGGTTATGAGAACGGTGCGCATTTTGAGACTCAATTTGCTCATTTGAAAGTTGAACGTGGAAATGAAGAGTGCATTGAAGAAGGTGGCAGCGAAGAGGGCACCGGCGTAACGGAACCCCGAATAGGACGCTACTTCATCTCCCTCCAGAAAAAGCAAAATACGGTTGAGAAAAATGGGAGATAGAAAAGAAGATGCATCCGCAAAGAGCTTCATGAGACCAATCCAAAACAACTGCCAGCCAAAGCGGCGGAAAAGACATCTCATCAGGTAATTTTTCCGCTTAACGTTTGGATCGTCAAGATACTGGTCGGCGATACAGCAAACGGACAGTGAGTTAAGTGGTGTGGGCAGTACAAATAAATCTGTTGATGACTCAATCTGCTGACTTGCTCCTCGATCCAGCAAAGGACCGACCCAGCCGAAAAACAGCTGGCTAAGGAGACTCTCCTGTTCATCGCATAGCAACAAGTTGTCGTCAGTTGCCTCTTCATTGTCTTCATTAACCAGTAGACTGGATACGAACTGGTGCTGTTGATCGGGAACGATGAGAAATATAAAATGGATAAACCAACAAAGAGAACACAAGCTGCTGAACACTAAAGTTGCTCCTATCTTTGATTCTTCGAAATACAGAGTGACATTCTCAAGAAGACTGACAGGGGTGATGATCAAAATGAAGTAAAGCTTAAGGAATTTGAATTGTTTTTCAAAAACGGCAATTCGTGGGCATTTGAAGAGAAACCCAAAATATACGATGGTGGCAATTATTTTCAAAATCGCCGTTAGTTGAGCAACTAAAATTGAAGAAACGGTATAGGAGATGGTGATCGATATTTGAAGAAGGATGATTATGAGGACAGTAAAGTAACGACCAAATGTGATCCAATTGATGAACGTTAAAGCTCTGTAAATGGAACTTTGCAGTTTGCTGTACAGGCCATGGTAAAAGGTGACCAGTACCAAGAGAAGAATATAGGTGGGAGTGATAAGAAATAGCTGCTGAAAGCAATTGTCAAAGTAGGGCAAGCTCGAGCTTGACTTCTGATCGATGACGTTCAGCGATGTCCGGTTGCATAGTGCAACCAGATAGTTCTCCATATCTGATGAGTGAGAGAACGCCCAAGATCATTAGACTGATGATCTGCACTACGGTGCGGTTGTCTGGTTACCTCGTCTAGATGAGTTGTCATCAGAGAAACTCTGATCATCGCTGTCATCGGTACAACAGCACCGGGTTGCAGTTACAATTTAACAAATCGCCAAGCGTCATAGTTGCAAGAAGAGAGATTGGTAAGATGAACCAAAACCAAAAACTAGTTAATCGGCACTTGTTTATGTTTTGGACACAATCAGCTGTGACAAGATGCAAAAAAAGAAAAATCGCAAAACACGTGAAACAGACAGTGCTGCCCCCTGAGGCACTGTGAAGGTAGACGATTGCTTTGTTTTGATCAGTTTCAAGCTCGAAGGTGCAGCGTGAAAGATTTTTTTATTATTTTTAAAACATGTTTTTACCCTTAATTTGAAATTCTGATAACACTATGAACGCCGCCGAATGCCAACGTTGTGGATCTACCCAATTTACTGAAGAAAATGGACATTTATATTGCATGCTTTGCAATACCCAAACGGAGGTTTGGTAGCATTTTTTAAATGTTTTTTTGCCTTTTCTTAATTTTGTCTCTTTTAGGGTTTTGCAAAAGAAGTGGCTGCCGATGAAGATGAGTTTACTATACCATCACGTGAAGTTCATACACAGTCAAAAGATCAGAAAAAGAGCAAGCAAGAGCGATTAGAATACTCAAAATGGACAACAATTCAGGCGTACAATACCGTTTACTTGACGATGATTGAAGACTTTTATGCCATTCTTCAGGAGCAAAAGTGTAACATTTCCCAAGAAAGGTTCTTTAGAGTGGCCATTCAAATTTGGGTTAAATACTTGAAGCAATCTGAAATCATATTTCGCGAAGATGAGCATGTAAACAAGACCATCAAGTTGCATCCTGCCTCTCACTATCGTGATAAGTTTTTGCTCGGTACTGTCGAAATGTCAAAGAACGCGGAATTTTTACCAATGTACAGCCACTCTTCCTTGCACATGATTAAAGAAGAGCAAGAAAGAAACTTTATATCTCATGGATCAAATTACGTCACACGTCCGGTTGATCGGGTTGAGCCAAACAACATTTATTATACTGAAAATGATGAACAAAAAGTTCAGTATTTAGATCCGCGACAATATTCAGTTGATGGCCCTGATGAAAAATTGTCTTCATATCCAACTTACCTCCAGCACATTTTAAACTTTCAAAAAGAAGGCGACGAGTTTGAAAATTTTGTGAATGCAGTTTTTGAAGGAAATACTGACGTGCAATCATTAGTCGTTAAAACAGAGGAGCCGGATCAATCTGTTACATCAATAGAAGAAAGTTTAAAGGTTAAAAATGAAGACGAAGATGTACTTATAGAAATTCAGAATTATGAAAAACTTCTTCTTCAGAGAATGCCATCTACTTCAAAACATCTTAACAAAGTTGTGCCGCTGAATAGGATGAAAAACTACAAAATCGCCTCATCTCCAATGATCAACGATCTCGTCAACAAACCAAAGTTACTTTCCTTCCTTTTCATCACCGTTCGACTACTTAACTTTAACGTCTATCTCTCTGATCTCATTCGCTGGTGTGTTCAGGGGAACATTCGCTACATTGACGCACTTCTCTGTCTTCCAAAAGACTGGGAAATCATGTGGATTGACGTTCGATCGTTAAGGGACTACCGAGTACCAGCTTACCACACGATCGCAACACTGACACGGCATATGATTAACCATTGCGATATATCGCTGCAGATGTTTCCCGAACCAGATATTCGACCACTAGTCAAGCGATTTATAAGTGATTTGAACCTACCAAAAGATCTCCTTGATGTCGTTGTCATAAAATACGATCGCTTCATTGCTCGAAAACTCAACAGAAAAGAATCTGATTTGATGAAACTGATACCCGATTTTGAAGTGGTCGCTATTCTAGCAATTATTTTTACACTTCGGGATCTTTTTGATTTGCTTGGAACAACAAAAATATTTGTACAAGTTCAAAACTGCCCAGATGATGAATTGTTCAACTGGAAAGACTGGCTTGAGTACTCAAAAACAAGACTCCATGCTATAAAGATTTTTATTTTGAATTTAAATGTTAAGTAAGTAATTAGTTTTACGTTCGAATATTCTCTAATCATACACTATTTCAGATTTGATTACAGCTTACACAATATTGACGAGCTATTGGCAACATCAAATATCTTTTTTGAGCCCAAAGGAAAGAAAGCGAATAGGATATGTAAGTTTTCCTTTTTTCTTTTATAACTCACATTTATATACTTGTTTTGTTTAGATAAACACCGTTCACCGGAACATCGAGAGGCTTTGAAGGAATCATTTGAAATGTTATTCAGGCAAAATGATTCATCAACAATGAGCAACGTTAAATCGAAGCTCACTGAAAAGATACCAGCTACGCTGTATCCTTTGAAAACCTACACAAATCTGGTTCGCCCTCTTATCAAAAACTCACTGGTGCAGACTGTTTTAAAGCAAAGTTTTCGCCACAAACGGACTCTTCCATACATCTACGAGGATGGAAGTACGGTACATTATCCAGTCAAGTTTAACGAGCACATGTACTTCTCTCAAAAAAATGTGTACGACTTTTTCGACAATCACTTGAGCGACGACCTAGCTCATTTGTTTGATCTTGCCACCATTTTGTCTAGAGCAGATTTGAAGAGATACTTTTCCTACTTTACGGAAGCCGAAATGAAGAGGCCGGTAACAAAAAAGACGGCCAAAATAATGTCTCAATCACTTTCAAACTGACCAATTTTCATATTTGACAATTATTGTTGTTCGCTATAAGTATATTTCTGTTAATTACAATTGTGATAACTACATCTGAGAATAACTAGAGGCTACTTTTTGATATAATCTTCTTCGTAATCAAAAATTTTAGGAAACTTCTTCACGTCTTCAGGTAAATACTCCTCCAGTGATTTGTGTACTGGTCTGAGCTGACGAATGTGGTCGCTGACGTTCTCGAGAATATGTTCTGGCACCTTATCATCAGGGTAGATGTGCAATCGGGCAATGATCTCCCTTCGTTGGAGGCCAACATTCCCAACAGCTTTGTAGATTGCCTTGTACATCACCAGATTGGGGTCCTTCTGATGCAGCTCATAGGCAGGGGTCCACTTCTTACCGCCAGAGTAGTGTGAGTGGTGAAAGTACATTCGGTATCGCCATTCGTCCTCGGGCATGGCAATGTGTCGAGCATTGATCACCACTACATGGTCGCCGACGTCCTGTTCAGTGTCGTAGATGGGCTTGTGTCGGCCGTGGAGGTAGCGCGCCACGCGTTGTGCTGAATCAAAAACATCTTGCTGCTTAGCGTCGAAGAGCCACCATTGCCGGGCAAATACGGCCCACTGGTTGACGCGGCGGTAGGCGCTGAGGTTGGCCATGGTTCCTAGAAAAGTGATGGAAGATCTTTTGGAGGTAAGCTTTGTTTACTTGCTGAAGATGAAAAATAAAACACCGAAAAAAGTTTTCTGCACATGTGATTGGCGCCATTCACTAAAGTGGTACAAAACACGCTTTTCGTGCACTTTGTGTATTTCTTATTTTGACTCTACGTTTCCTGGTCACATTTCGGGTTCTTTGAATCTGTTTGGGTTCCAGTTTGACCACCCTACTGTTATCAAAGATAATGGCGAAAGCAGGAAAATCAAAGTAAGTCAACTATTTTTTTTCTAAACGTTTCCCTGCTAATGCTCGCTTTGCCTAGGTTCGTTATGGTTATTCTGCAGAGTCTTGTCTCTGGCCACAAAGTTGTCGCTCTTCGCCCGAGAATTAAAGAAGAGATCACCATGCTTCGGTATGATCCACATGGTAGGTGTTTTAGTTTTTGTTCTATATAGGCTACAAGAAGAATATGCATTTTGATTAAAACTCCAACTTTCTACAATGAACTAATGTCATTTTTTTTGTCAACAGTTGAGCAGCATGTAATTTACAAAGAATTGAAGAAACTTAAAGGTGCAGCTCACTGAATGATGGCATCCCTGGAAGTAGAAAATATGTATTTGTAGAATATTTTATTGAATCATCACGGCTAACTGCTTCTAATGTGTATGGTATAAACTAATAAAAATACTAAAAACCCCACTAAGCATTTATTTTCTTTTTGTAAAAGTTGTAAAAGTCTTTTTTAACTTTATTTGTAAGTAAATAAAAATCTCTAAAATGTCTAATTCCTCAGATTACTTTTTGATTGTTTGATTACCTCAGTACGTAAGTAACGTATAAAAACACAGAAAGTTCAGTTATCAAATTGGCCGACAGAGGCAGCAGCGATCGGGTTGGCTCAGCTGTTTTCAGTTTTCTTTTTCTTTCACCGGTGTTTTGGTTTGCAGTGAAGAAGTTTGATTGTTTCCAAAGAATTTGTACCGGCTATATAATTGTAGTTCTTTCTTGGTTTTAGTTAAGACATGCTGAACAGCGAAGATAATGCAACTAATAAGGACAATTCCATAGAATCATCGGTCGTCAACTTGGTCAAAGAAGTTCATGAGAAACTTGATCTTGATGAAAAAGTCGATGCCAAATCACCTCCACCACCAATGCCCAGCAATGAGTCTACAAGTGCAAATGTAGTCTTTTATACTGTTGAAAATGACACCGTGGAGTATGTCAACTATCGAGATGAACGGCAGATGCCTGACATTATGAGGCTAATACAAAAGGACCTTTCTGAGCCGTACTCAATTTACACGTACCGATACTTTATTCACAATTGGCCTCAACTTTGCTTTTTGGTAAGTGAACTTTTTATGTTTTTTCGACAACTAAATGACACTTTTGTCTGAAGCTCAGCGAGACAAAGTTAGTTTTTTCTATGCGCAAAACTAAAACTTTTAAATATCTTTTACAGGCAATGGACCATGGCGAGTGCATTGGTGCAATAGTCTGCAAGTTGGACTATCGAAAAAATCGAGTGCTTCGAGGTTACATTGCAATGCTGGCCGTTGATGAGCAACACCGAAAACGGAAAATTGGCTCTAATCTGGTGCTGAAAGCGATCAACGTCATGATTGAATCTAATGCCGATGAAGTGGTGCTCGAAACTGAAGTCACCAATAAGCCCGCACTGTGGCTTTATGAAAATCTTGGATTCGTCCGTGACAAGCGTCTTTTTAGATATTACCTAAATGGCGTCGATGCTCTTCGGCTTAAACTGTGGCTGAAGTAGCATCGCTTGGAAGGACCTGAATGCCTTCAGTTGCCACTCAATCTGCAATCTCTTTCTCTTTGCTTTTCGCTGTAAATGAATTTGTTCTCTTAGCAATTGTCAATTTTTGCGTAACCACTGTCACCGGCATCATAAAGCCCATTTGATACGAATGTCTGCAAATTGACTCGTTCACGCCGACTTTGGTGAACGGTGCAAATTCGCCTGGGTGAACGCAAATGAAGCCTTAGCCGTAGTTTGCGCACCGAATGCTGTTTTCATTGAGCATGCATCGATGCACGGCTGGTGGCCACTCGGGTGCACTGGTCGTCGATTGAGCTGGCACACTGCACTGACACTGTCTGACTGCTACCACCATCACCACCATTACAATCTGCAATGAAACGCTGGAACACCGGACCAGTGCACTCCAGTGCCAAATTGCTCACCGCTCTGGTTCGCTGCTCTGCTGACACTGACAGATCAACGTTGACGTGATCAGAGTACAGGAGACTGCAGACGAGCAGCAGCTGAATTAATCTGTTTGTTTTAGAAGCCAGTTCAAGCAGACGACGACGACAACGACGACGACGATGACTGCCACTGCGACGACCACTGCCCCGGCGATGGCGGCGGTAATTAATCTGACACCATCTGAAGGCAGCCTTAGCTGTGCTGAGATCCGAAGACACTCATATTCATAAGTCGGCAATATGTCGCGCGTTATGAGAGTACACTACAGTTTCACTGGACGTTGACCATTGAGCCCGTGCCTAGGCCGTGCACAGGCAGCACTAGCACGGCACTGGTAATTCAATCTGTCTAGACAGCCGCATGCTCAACTGGGGCGCACTCGGGTCTGCTGAGAATCGGTGGAAAAGAGGGAGAATTGTGGGAGAGAGAGGCCGAGGAAGAAGGCCACTCGACGCTTCTTGGCGCCAGTGCTCTGCACTGCAGCCTTCACCATGTACTGCCACGACCATCTATCTTTGTTGTGTCAGTTTGTCATCAAAATTATGATATATGAAGACGTCGCCGAGTGTGTGGCTGCTCCACACTGGCCATTGCCATAGGGCACGGTGCCACTGCCGCTGATCCATTGATGTGCTGATGGTCTCTAGTGATACGTGCAATTGGAACCACTTCTCCGCACTGTCATACTGCTGCCTTTCTCTCTCCTGGACATCACTCAGCAGACATGAGACCGAACCAGCGTTTTATCCGTCTGTGTGGTCGACTCAATCCGTCTGCGAGTAGAAGTAGGAGTAGAAGGTTAGCAAGTCAGTCACTTTGTGTCAACTTTACACTGTTCACTTCTGTTCATTCCGAGGCTTTTCATGCTACATGCTAATCTCCGAATTACATCTGTATTAGCCTTGTTGCTGAGTGGAAGTGAATGTGAATCTTTAACCAGATCTTGAGTGGTCGTAGTCAGTTGTGGCAGCATTGCGTGAAGCCCAAGTGACAGTGATTTTTGGGAGTCACAATTGTCTGTCGGTGGCCTATTGAAGAATTGATATGTTTAGCTTTGCTTTTGATTAAAAGATACACACTGTCTTTTGTACAGTGTATACACAGTCTCTCGTACTGTCTCTGCGCAGACATGTGATGGCTGTCAGTGTTGATATGCTTTCCCAGTCTACTACTACTGGTCTCGCCAATTATGTGAATTTGCTTTCAATTAATTTGCGCAGCAAACACCAGCAGTCTGGACTCTGCATTGCACTTTGCTTTGCCTTCCCTCTCTTCTCATTAGACTACCAGTCGGCAAATGGTAAAGGACATTTCTCCTCTCTCTCTCTCTCTCTCTCTCTCTCTCTCTCTCTCTCTCTCTCTCT